>Ga0181393_1000653_pt1 | contig 12861 bp, 9 predicted proteins | sample 16SPOviralmetaG_FD_130122 | JGI IMG/M metagenome (GOLD analysis project Ga0181393, IMG submission 130122) | Marine viral communities from the oligotrophic San Pedro Time Series (SPOT) site, San Pedro Channel, CA, USA - 16 SPOT_SRF_2010-10-21 | ecosystem: Environmental > Aquatic > Marine > Strait...
GTAAAGCCATTAAGAGCAGGTAACAGTACGATATTAATACAAAAAGGTGCAGAAAAAGTAAAAGAGATAACCTTTGACTTAGATACAGATGGATTGTTAGGTGTTGATTTAACTGTGTTAGCTGACCATTTAGCTAGAGGTGGTTTGACTGACATGGTTTGGCAACAGGAGCCTGAGTTATTATTATGGTTTGTTCACAGTGACGGCAGACTAATTGGATTAACTTATGACAGAGCAAACGCAACAGTAGGTTGGCATGAACACAGTTTAGGTGGTAGTGGTGTAGTAGAAAGTATTACAGCTATACCTAGTGGTGCAGAAGACCAAGTTTACCTAAGCGTAAAAAGAACTATTAACAGCACTACTGTAAGGCATATTGTTTTTCTAAAGTCATTATATTTTAATGATGATGTAACAGATGCTTTTTTTGTAGATAGTGGATTAACATATAGTGGCAGTGCTACAACGTCTATTACAGGTTTAAATCACCTTGAGGGTGTAACAGTAACTATTTTAGCAAATGGTGCTGCACACGCTGATAAAACAGTCAGTGGTGGTGCAATTACATTAGATAGAAGCTCAACTAAGGTTCATGTTGGATATGGTTATACATCATCATTAGAAACATTGCGTATGGAAGCAGGTGCAGAAGATGGCATTGCACAAGGCAAGATAAAAAGAATACATGGTGTTACAGCTAGGTTCTTTCAGACAGTTGGTGCAGAGTTAGGTCCTGATACAAATAACTTAGACAGATTGCCGTTTAGAGATAGTAGTATGGCTATGGATCAAGCTATACCATTGTTTAGTGGTGATAAAGAAATATCTTTCCCATCAGGGTATGACAATGATGCAAAGATTGTTATAAGACAAACACAGCCGTTGCCTATGACAATACTAGCTATTATGAGAAGGTCTAATACATTTGATGCTTAAGATAAAAAATTTTGAAAAAGAAGATTTAGAAATGATAGAAACTAATTTTCATTTTCCAGAAAGCTCAAAAGCAGCTATGATGAAAGAAAGTTGTATTAGTGCATACACAGCATTGCTAGAAAGTAAGGTATTTATGATTGGTGGTGTATATGGATTGTGGAAAGATGTAGGCGAAGCGTGGTTTATTATGTCAAGCATTGCCTATGACAAACCTTTTGCAGCAGCTAAATACTCCAGTATATTGTTAGACCATGTTCAAGAAGATGCAAAATTGCAACGCATACAAGCAAGTGTTCATACTAAAGATAAGCAAGCTATAAGATATGTAGAGTGGTTAGGGTTTGAGAATGAAGGTTTAATGAAGAAGTATGGTCCTGATGGTTCGGACTATTATCGTTTTGCGAGGGTAATGTAATGGCAAATACTATGTACTCGAATGATGCACAGGCTTCGAGTTCGAGTTCTGGTGGTGGTAGTAATACAGCAGCAGCAGCAACAGGATTAGGTGCAATAATGGGTTTCAAGGCAGATCAAGCTGCTGCGAAACAAGCAAAATTGACTGCTGAGTACAATGCTAAAATTGCTGAAAATGAAAGAGTTTTGTTACAGCGTTCTGCAAGAGATGAGCAAGAAAGGCTAAGACAAGGTTCTGATAAACTAGTTTCAGCACAAAGGGTATCTGCTGCAAAGTCAGGTGTTGTCGTAGGCACTGGTAGTAATTTGCTTGCATTAAGAGATACATTTATGAAAACAGAAGAAGATGCAATAGCTATTAGATACGCAAGTAGCATACAAGAACAAGCAAAAACAGCACAGGCTGCTATGATACGAGCTACAGGTGCATCAAGAGCATCTGCAATCAAAACCAGAGCTTATGCAAATTTACTTGAATCTGGTGCAAAAGCAGCAACATTGATGGGATAAGATATGCCAAAGATACCTACATACGATCAATTAGGACAAAGAGTGAAGGCTCCTACAACTCAATTTAATGTAAGAGCAGACCCACAAGCATTTGTTGGTGCTCAATTAGCTACAGGTGATCTGTTCAGAAAAGCTGGTGATGTAGCTTATCAGTTTGGCATGAAAGAAAAAGAAGAAAATACAAAGGCTGCATTTGCTGAATTAAAAACACAATACAATAATGAAGTAAATGATTTAATAAGAAATAGTAAGGCTAAAAGTACGCAAGAAGCTGAAGATGAATTGAAAGATTATAATAAAAAATTTGAAAAGAATTACGCAAAAAAAGGTCTTACACCTAATCAGTTAAAATCTATCAAAACTCAAATGATATTGCATCAGGGATCAAAGATGCAGGTTGGCAAAAACTTAGCTTTTGACAGAGGTAGAGATTATAATTCTACATTACATAAAAATAGTAGTAATGCTTTGATTGTTGAAATAAGCAAATTGCCTATAGGTAATCCTTTACGAAATGCTATGGAGCAAGAGTTAAGAGAGACTATAAATATAGCTAATGAAAATGGTGAAACTGCAAACCTAGATTATAAAACATATGACGAAGCATCTAATGTCATAAAGATAAATGATTATACTTTATTATCAGGAAATGCGAATAGCTTAGAAGAAGTAACGGAATTAAAAGGTAATTTAAAAAACGAAACATTTTCTATTGAGACTAATTTAAAATTAAACTCATTGTTAGACGCAGAAGAAAAAAGAGTAGAAAACGAATACGCAGATGGATTAGCAAGTAATATATTTTTAACTAATGACAAAGCGTTTACTGATGACAAAGAATTTGAAAAAGAATTACAAAAACTTACATCTGGTGCTTTAACACAAATTACAAATAAAAAAGGAATAAAGATAAACGTAGATACAAGTAAGTTACCTATAAGAATATTAGAAAGCCTAAAAGCAAAAGCAGAAACAAGACGTAACGAATTATTAGCTAAAGAAATCAATGACATATCTAATAATCTTAGCGTAGATGTTAAAAAAATGTCGCTGTCTGAATTAACTACAATTCGTGATAACATAGATGCTAAAGGTGCAAATCGGTATAAGCCTGAGATAGAAAATTTTCAGTCAAGGCAAAGAATGAAACAGATAGTAAATGGAGAAATAAAAGATAAGGCAAAAAGAGCTATATCGGACTCTCTTACTATGATTGATGATATTAAATCTAATCTTGTAAATAGTGGCGTATTAACTGACGAAAATAAAAAGAACAAAGATATTGTATATGATAATTTTATTTTAGCTGAAGAATATAAGGCAGCAGCGAATTTTAAAGTAAGCGTTAATGCACAATTAAAGGCTTCATCTGCTTTTCAAGCTGTAAAATTTTCAAGTAAATTGGTATCAAATGAAACTATGTTACAGTTAAAAGCAAATTGGGATTCTTCTCAAAAAAAAGAAGATCAGTTGATTTACGAAACTTTTAAAGCACAAATACAAAACAGAGATAAATTAATAAAAGATGATTTTATTGGTTATTATAAATCACAAAACCCTAAAGAAGAAATAACTATAAGCAAAATGTTAAGCATACAAACTGATATGGACATACCTGCTATCGACAGAAGGGTTACCACAAATGCACAGTTAGAAGCGTTTGACGCAGACTTTAATAAAGTTGGCATTGGTTATGAGGAAAAAGCCACGATTGGAAATGACTTTATACAGAGTTTTGGTGCTCATCAAAACAAAGTTTTACGTCATTTAATAAATAGAGGTAAAATTAATATTGTAGATAATCTTTTGCTTGCTTATCCTAAAGATACAAGAATTAAAGATTCGTATATAGCTAATGCACCAGACAATATTAAATTAAATTCACAGGGTGATGGTGCTGTGCCTAAAGCTGACAGAGAAACTGTAAGCTCGGAAATGTCTACGTTGTTCAGTGATTATTCTATAAGTATAGTAGGTGGTGGTTTTGATGATGTTCTAAGTGGTGGATTTACAAAAGGTAGGTCAGACCATATAAAAGATTTAAGGGGTGTTGCAATAAACACAGCTAATTATTATTTAAGGCTAGGAATCGTAGACGATCCAGCAGCAGCAGCAAAAAGAGCATATAATAATATTGTAGGTAATCATCATTCATTTCAGCAAGTCAATCAAACACCAGTTAGATTTGGAATTGAATATGAGTCTATTGCTGAACCTTTATCTAAAATTTTAGAAACATCTATTGTTTATAATCTTGATTATTTAAAAGAAACAATAGAAGCACCACCTGCACCATTAGGATTAGATGACGCAGCAAAAAGCCAATGGCAAGAACAGTATTATACAGATTTAACATCAAGAGGTACATGGAGAACAACAACAGATGGTACTGGTGTATATATGGTAGATCAGTTAGGTAATATGGTGAAAAGAAAAGACACATCTATGGAGCCTGGAGATACAGGTGGTATGGCTCCTTTTATTACAATAAAATTTGATAGCTTGGCTTTAACATTAGATAAGTATAATGAAATAGAGTCTGGTGCAGGTATGATAATAGCAAAAAAACGTAAGCTAATAGATCATTTCAAAACAACAGGGCAGTTATTCTAATGGTAGGAATGTATATACCAGAGCAGACTGACGATCCTAATTTAACAAACCAATATTTTGATTTGTCAAAGGTTGGAACCTTAGATGTTTTAGGTGCGACATTTCAAGAAACTATGTATTACAATCCGATTAATGCCTTAGACCGACTAGCTGAACAATATACAGGTAAAGCTGATGCAGGTAATATTATATCTAAAGAAACATGGGCAGAAAGCGAATACTTTAGAGATGGCATACAAGTTGGTGATGATGGGATAAAAGAAGGACTGGCACAGCTATTAGCAGAAAGAGCAGATAGAAGGCGTGACTTTCAAATAACTTTACAAAGATCTAAGGGTGGTTTTGGTCTAGGTGCTGCACAGTTTGGTGTAGCTATTGCTGGTAGTTTTCTTGATCCATTAAATATAGCTAGTGCGTTTATACCTGCTGTTGGTCCTGCAAGAGCTGCTGCTATGGCAGCTAAATTTGGCAAAAGTGGTTCAAGAGCTATGAAAGGTGCTGTTGACGGAGCCGTTGGTGCTGCTGTTTTAGAGCCGTTAATTATAGGTGCTGCTGCTGCTGAACAAGATCAAAGTTATACTTTGCTAGATAGTTTTCTAAATGTTGCTGTAGGTAGTGCGTTAGGAAGTGGACTTCATGTTGGGTTTGGTAAAATATCAGATAGAATAAATAGAACACCACCACAGACAAGGGCAAGAGCAGAGCAAACTGCACTAGGGCAAGCATTAGGAGATAAGCAAGTAAAAGTTGAGCCTATAATAAAAGATGCAGAAACAACTATAATAAAACCTGAAGCAGAGCAAAATGAGACTATTACAGTTTATAGTACAGATGGCGAGCCAAGAATAGTAGAAAAGGTAAGGGTTGATGACGAGGGTATCGTAACTATTAAAGACACTGATGGTACAGAAAAAGTTGTAGATCAAAGTGATGTAGTAAGCAAATCTATTTATGATGAAGATTTTGTAATTGATTTAAGCGAGGTTGGTCTTGATGATATGTCTGCGACTGTAAACGATCTAACAAGAGTTGGTCAATCTGGTGGCATGAACAAAAAACAGGCAATTAAATCTTTAGAAGATGCAAAATTTATAATAGGTAGTCAATTAGAAGATGCAAAAAAAGGAACTAAAGTAAAACAGGGAATATTTAAAAAAGAAAAAACAATTGTAGATGAGTCAATGGTTGCAAGAAAACAAGCAAGTCTAAAAGCATTAGATATTCAAATACGAAAACTAAATGGCGAAACTGTTGTTAGACCTAAAGACCCTATTACTAACCAAACTGCTGAAGCTGGTGCAAAAGATACTAACACTATAGAAGAAACTGTAACTACACAAGAAGGTGCACAGCTAACACCACAGCAACTTAACGATCAAAGGGATACAGCAAGTATAGGTCAGCAAAAATTAGGCAAATTAGACGAGTATGCTGACAAAGTAGATGAAATAGATTCCGATACTGCTGATCTAGGAGAAATTAAAGTAGAAGATATAGAAGCAGAAAACGAAGCTATGATGTTAGAATTAGAGGACCCTGAAATAATAAATTCACTACCAGATGTTGCCAAGAAAACTTTAGAAGGTGCAAAAAGGACTATGAAAGAAGTAGATGATGCAGCAGAAAAAGCAAGAGTATCTTATGATACGGCAACACAGGTTGGAGCACAATGCGTTATTAGGAGTAAAAGCTAATGAGTTGCGTGGATGAGGTATTAGAAGCAGCTAAAAGAGCAGGTATAAACTTAGGAGCAGACGAAGCTCAAGAGATAGTAGCTATACTAGAAAAAAAATTAGCTAAAAAAATGGCTAATGCAGGTGCAGATCAAAACTTAGATTTATTTAATTTAGCAAAAGAAATAGCAAAACAGGCGAGAATAAACGCTGCTATTATGAGAAAAACTAGGTTGCTCAACATGAGAGCCTACACAAAGATTATGACAAAGTTAAAAGATAATCCTGACAATCCAGGTCAAGCACTAGAAGCTATATTAACTGGTGATATTAGAGTAATATCAGATGGATTAGGCAGTGTTGACAGAAGGCAGCAAGCTATAAGTTTAGAATATGCAGGACAGCTAGTTGCAGCATTAAGAAAAAAAGATTTAGAAAATTTATTTAAGTCAGGAGACTTAGACGAGTTAATATATAAAGCTATGTTTGATGGACCTGATTCTATGGACTTAAGTGTTGCTGGTGCAAAAGAAGCTGTAGAAATAGCAGAGGTTGTGCAAAAGGTACAAAAACAATTACTAAAAAGAAAAAACAGAAATGGTGCTGTTATAGGTGAACTAAAAAATTATGTTGTTCGTCAAGGTCACGATCCAATTATGTTAAGGAAAGAGGGTAAAGATAATTGGGTAAATTATATGTTGGAGCAGGATGGTAGTGGTTCATATATTAGACTTAGTGAGCAAACATTTGAAAGTAAAAGTCAATTTAAGGATGGCGTTGAATATACAGATCAAGATTTTATAGGCGATATATATGACAACCTTGTATCAGGGCAACATCAAAAAGTAGATGGTACAGACAAAATGGGAGATCAGTTACTTGGATTTACAGGACCATCTAACTTAGCTAAAAAACTTAGTACATCAAGAGTAATACATTTTAAAGATGGTCAAGCAGCATTTGACTATGCGTCTAAATTTACAAGACAAAAATTTAGTGAGTCTGTTGTTAATGGTATAATACATGATGGTCAGTCAATAGGTTTGATGGAAACATTTGGCACTAATCCAAAAGCTATGTTTGATAGAATATTACAAGACGCACAAAAAATAAATAAAACTAACTTTAAGGCTAAAGATACAATAAAAATAAAAAGGTTAGAAAATCAGTTTAAAGAGTTAGATGGCACAACTAGAGCCAGAGGTTCAGGTAGATTGTTATTAGGTGGCACTGTTGATTTTGCAGGTATAGGTGCAGCTTGGCGTATGTTACAAAACATGGCAAAACTAGGTGCAGCAACAATATCATCATTTTCAGATATAGCTACAAAAGCATCTTTTATTAACTCAAGAACAGATAGAAATATATTCACTTCATATGCAAAAGCATTTAGTGATATTTTTAGAAACTATAGTGGTAAAGAACAAAAACAATTAGCTTACTTGTTAAATGTAGGCGTTGAAAACTTTTTAGGTGATGTGCATTCTAGGTTTGGTGCTAATGATAGTTTGCCAGGAATGATGGGTAAAATGCACCAAATGTTTTTTAGATTGAATGGTATGACTTGGTGGAACAATGCACAAAAAACTGGATTGGCAAGAATGATCTCAGCAGATTTAGCATCATACACAAACAGAGCATTTGATAGTATACCGACAAAGACAAGGCTCAATCTACAAAGATACGGCATAAATGCAGAAGATTGGGCAGTTTATAGTTCTATGGAAAAGAAAGCGTTAGATGGTAACGATTACTTGGTTCCGTCTGCTGTTGATGATGTTGATGCTTCTATACTACAAGCAGGTGCTCTAAGAGAAGCTAACCTAACAAGAAAAAGAAAATTAAAAAAAGTAACTGATGTAGAAATACAAAGGTACAAAGATAATCTTAGAACAAAATTGTCATCATACTTAACAGATGCAGCCGATACAGCTATACCAACTCCAGGTGCTAAAGAAAGAGCAATAATGAACATGGGTACAGAAAGAGGTACAGTGTTAGGCGAAGCCATCAGAGCAATCATGCAGTTAAAAGGGTTTCCAATAACATATGTTACCAAAGGTATGTCACAACAATATCATGCAAAAAAACAAGCTGGAGAAAGTGGTATATATGGTTTGGCACAAATGATGGTTGGTACTACTGTAATGGGTTATTTATCTATGACAACTAAAGATATATTAAAAGGTAAAAGTCCAGCAGAAGTATATGATGATAGAGAGGGTTTTAATTACAGAACTTTTGTAAGAGCATTTACGCAGGGTGGTGGTGCTGGTATATATGGTGATTTTGTTTTTGGTGAGTTTAATAGATTTGGTAGATCTCCATTAGAGACATTTGCTGGACCTACGTTTGGAACGGCAGCAGATGCGTTAAAGTTATGGTCAAGTTTATTAGAAGGCAAAACAGATCAAGTTACAAAAAATGGATTTAGAATGATAGTGTCTAATACACCATTTATAAATTTATTTTATACAAAGACAGCATTAGATTATTTATTTTTATATGGAATGATGGAAAAAACAAATCCAGGTTATTTAAAAAGGATGGAAAGAAAGATTGAAAGAGAGACAGATCAAGAATATTACATACCACCATCAAGATCAGCAGTTAGGTTTTGATTTGATTATTTTACAAAAAAAGTATATAACAAAAAAATGAGGTAGATATGACAGTTAGTAGCACCACAACAAGAAATAGCTATAGTGGCAACGGCAGTACCACAACATTTGCCTATGGTTTTAAGATATTTGCAGATGCTGACTTAACTGTAATACTGAGAGCATCTACTGGTGCAGAAACAGTGCAGTCACTTACAACACATTACACAGTTACAAATGCAGGCAATGCAAGTGGTGGTAATGTTGTGTTTGGTTCTGCTCCTGCTAGTGGAGTTACTGTTGTTATAAGACGTAACATGGCACAAACACAGTCTACAGACTACACAGCCAACGATCCATTTCCAGCAGAAAGCCATGAAGATGCACTAGATAGGCTTACATTTATTGCACAGCAGCAGCAAGAAGAAGTAGATAGAAGTTTAAAACTGTCAAGAACTAATACTATGACATCTACTGAATTTACAGTAGGAGCAACAGACAGAGCAAGTAAGGTTCTTGCATTTGATAGTTCAGGAGAGTTATCTGTTACACAAGAGTTAGGTACTTTTAAAGGCACAGATGCAACAACTACAACAGCAGCTTATGTCGAAAGAGATATAATAAAATCAACAACTGCTGGACAGTTAAACAATATTTATATATGTGTAGCAGCTTCCGTTGTTGGAGATACACTAACAGATACAGACCATTTTGCATTATTAGTAGACGCAGTGTCGGCAGCGACATCAGCTACAAACGCAGCAAGTTCTGCTACAGCTTCAGCAAGCAGTGCAACGGCAGCAGCCAGTAGTGCAAGCACAGCATCAACTCAGGCATCCAATGCAAGTACAAGTGCAAGTACAGCATCTACTCAAGCAACTAACGCATCAAATAGTGCAACAGCAGCAGCAGCTAGTGCAGCAAGTGCAGCATCAGCTTTGGATAATTTTGATGATACATATTTAGGTGCAAAGTCAAGTGATCCGTCTGTAGATAATGATGGTGACGCACTTAATGCAGGTGATTTGTATTTTAATACTAGCTCCAATGTATTAAAGGTTTACAATGGTTCAGCTTGGCAAACAATACAAAGTTTTTCCACAGGCATATCTAGTGGTAATTTAGCTGTATTTACATCAGGTGTTGCAGATAATGATTTTTTAAAAGTTGATGGCACTGCTGTAGAAGGCAGAAGTGCTGCTGAAGTATTAAGTGATATAGGTGGACAAGCAAGTTTGACTTTTGGAATATCTAACACAAATGCAGTTAAAATTGATAGTGCAAGTGTCGCTGACGATGAGTATGCAAGATTTACAGCAAATGGTTTAGAGAGCAGAAGCACTAGCGAAGTATTAAGCGATATAGGTGCTGTAACAGAAGCAACTGCTGAATCAAATGCAGTAGCATTAGCAATAGCTTTAGGATAAGGAGATAAAATGGCAAACACATTCAAGGTAGTATCTCATGATGTTATGCCTGCAAGTGCAGGAACACCTGAGGATTTATATACTACACCAGGTAGCACAACGACTGTGGTACTGGGATTAATATTAGCGAATGTTCATACAAGTCAAGTAACAGCTAGTGTAAAGCTAGTATCTGATACAAGTGGTGGTGGTAGAACAGCTACGAATACAACGACATTCTTACTAAAAGATGCACCAATACCAGTTGGAGGTTCATTAGAAATATTATCAGGTAATAAGGTTGTGTTGGAAACTACAGATAAACTACAGATAGATTGTTCTGTGGCAGACAAGGTATCAATTACACTAAGTATCATGGAGATTACATAATGCCTTATGTTGGACAAACCATAACAGAAGTATTTCCTACATCTATTAGTGTTGATAGTGCAACGATAAGTGGTGCTTTTACATCTCAAGGCATAGACGATAATGCTGATGCTAATGCCATTACCATAGATAGTTCAGAAAATGTTTCTTTTGCAGGAGATGTTACTGTTACTGGCGACATAGACATTTCAAACAAGTTATTTCATACTGGTGATGATAATACTCACATAGCATTTACTACTGACCAAGTAAATATTACTGCTGGTAATGAAAACACCATACAATGCAACTATAATGCTGTTGTAATTAATGAAGATAGTGCAGATATAAACTTTCGTGTTGAATCAAATAATCTTACTCATGCTTTGTTTGTTGAAGGTGGAGATGGAACTTTTTCTATCAATGGAAGTACTACTGGTGGAGATATGGCAAAAATAAATAATTCAACTTCTGGTTTTACTTTAAATTTAAATAATGCAAGTGCATCAGACCAAATATTAATATCTTCTCAAAGTGGTACTGGTACAGTAACACACCATCAATTTAATAATAGTAATGGTTTAGTTGGTAAAATTACAACTAATGGTTCAACAACAACTTATGCAACATCTTCTGATTACAGAATTAAAGAAAATGTAACGTATGACTTTGATGCAACTACAAGATTAAAACAACTAAAACCTGCAAGATTTAATTTTATTCCAGACGAAACAAATACGCTTGTTGATGGGTTTATTGCACATGAAGTTTCAAGTATTGTTCCAGAAGCAGTGATTGGTGAGAAAGATGCTACTGAAACGTACACAGATGATGATGGTAATGAACAGACAAGAATTCTGCCACAAGCAATAGACCAACAAAAACTAGTGCCACTATTAGTAAAATCACTACAAGAAGCATTAGCAGAGATAGACACACTTAAAACAAAAGTGGCAGCATTGGAGAATAAGTAATGGCATATATTGGCACAAGTCCGAGCAATGGTGTTAGACGTATTCACACCTATACTGCTACAGCAGGACAGACTACATTTACTGGCAGTTCTACAGAGGGTGTAACTCTATCCTATGCAGATACAAACTACATAGATGTATTTCAGAATGGTGTATTGCTAGGTAGTGCAGACTATACAAGTACCAGTGGTACATCTGTTGTATTGGCACAAGGTGCTAGTGTGTCAGACCTAGTTGTTATTGTTGTGTATGATGTATTCTCTGTGGCAGATACAGTAAGCAAAACAGCAGGTGGTAGCTTTGACAGTGCAGTTACTGCAAATGCAGGTGTTAAAGTTGATAACATAACCATAGACGGAACAGAGATAGATTTATCAAGTGGTGACTTAACTCTAGATGTAGCAGGTGATATTATACTTGATGCTGATGGTGCAGAAGTTAAATTTCAGGACGCAGGTACATTAATTGGTTTTGTTAGTATGGAAAATACTGATTTAACAATACAGTCTTCTGCACAAAATAGAGATATAATATTTAAGGGTGATGATGGTGGTAGTGGTATAGAAGCTGCACGATTTGATATGTCAGAAGATGGAGCTTTGTGTCTTGGTGCAACGAGTCGAGTTGGTGCAGGAGTATTAAGTATTAGTTTTAATGATGCTGCCGCTCATGGAATAGATATACAAGTAGAAGCAGATTCTAGTGGTGGTGCATTTGCAGTTTTTAGAAAGTCAAGTGGTGGTGTAATAGGTCAGATTAATAGGAATGGAACAAGTGATGCAGTTCAATATACAACATCGTCAGACTACAGATTAAAAGAAAACGTAAACTATGATTTTGATGCAACAACTACTTTAAAAAAATTAAAACCCTGTGAGTTTAATTGGATTTCTGATGAAAAAAATACAACTATTGCTGGTTTTATAGCACACGAAGTACAATCCGTAGTTCCTAATGCTGTAAATGGCGAAAAAGATGAAACAGAAATACTTAAAGATGCTGATGGTAAAGAACAAACTATTATAAAACCACAAGGACTTGATAAGAGTGACCTTGTACCTTTACTCACAAAAGCATTGCAAGAACAACAAGCCACAATAGAAGCATTGACAGCTAGAATTACAGCATTGGAGAGCAAGTAATGACCAAAGCAGCAGAATTAGCAAAGATGGGTGAAGTCCTAACCAATAGTCAGATTGGTGGTAGAAGAAATCTTATTATAAATGGTGCAATGAACGTGGCACAGAGGGGAACACAGACTGGTCAAGGTGGTGCTGAAGCTATGTCTGCTGTAGATAGATTTAAACTTTTTGGTGGTAGCACAGCAGGTAGACTTACATCTTCACAAGATTCTGATTCTCCAATA
>Ga0181393_1000660_pt1 | contig 12832 bp, 12 predicted proteins | sample 16SPOviralmetaG_FD_130122 | JGI IMG/M metagenome (GOLD analysis project Ga0181393, IMG submission 130122) | Marine viral communities from the oligotrophic San Pedro Time Series (SPOT) site, San Pedro Channel, CA, USA - 16 SPOT_SRF_2010-10-21 | ecosystem: Environmental > Aquatic > Marine > Strait...
AAAAGGAAAAGGAAAAGGAAATTTTTTACAATTAAGAAAAATGTTAAATATATTACCAATTAAATATTTTGAGGATACTAATACCTGGTTAAAAATGTGTTGGATTATTCATTATGAAACAAACGGAAGCCAAGAAGGATTTGATTTGTTTGAAGAGATGAGTAGAAGACCAATAAAATTTAAAAATACTCATAAAAATGTTTATATTAAACAGTGGCGTGAAGCAAATAAACAAAATTCAAAACAAATAACAATTGCGAGTTTAGTTCAATATTTAAGAAATGAAGGATTTGAAGATAAAGATATTATGTGTAGAGAAAATTATATTAGAAATTTAGTTCAGAAAGCATCTAACACAGAGGCAGATTTAGATATGGCGAAATTAGCTATAGCATTAAAAGAAGGCGATATTGGTTATTTTGAAGAAGATGATAAACTTATGATTTGGAATGGAGTTTATTGGAAATATCAAAAATTATCAAATAAGTCAAGTATTAAAAGTTTTGTATTTGATGATTGCTTGAAAGAATTAATAAAATATAGAAAATATATTGTAAATTCTACTATGGAAAAGGTAGAAACAGATGAAGAGAGAAAACAACAAGAAGAAAAAAAAGAAAATTTAATTGGAAAAATTAGCGACTTAATAATTAAAGTTAAAAAAAATACTTTTATAGAAGCAACGGCTTCATTAATAATAAATATACTACAAAAAGATTATATTATTGAAGAAATTAATAAAGCAGATGATTACTTTTGTTTTAATAATAAAGTATGGGATTTAAATAATGCCTGTTGGATTAATCCAAATAAAATTAAAAATTTATATAATACTTTGCATTCTCCATTTGATTATAGAGAACCAACACAAGAAGAAAATAAAACATTAGAAAAAATATATTCTCAAATTCAAACAGACCAAAACACAAGAAGAGAGTTTTTTAAAATCATTTCTACTGCGTTGAGTGGTAAATGCTTACAAAAATTTGTTCAAATGGTTGGTGGTGGTAGAAATGGAAAAGGATTAAGCAATAATTTACTATTAAAATTATTAGGAGATAATGTACATACTGGCTATGGTTGCACCTTTGATGCTTCTTTGATTTGTGGTAAAAAGAACCAAATTGGAACGGAGTGTGCCGTTCTTGGAAATAAGAGATTTTGTAAAACGAGCGAACCTTCAAAGCACGAAGGTAAATTTAATTTTTCAAAAATTAAAAAATTAACTGGTGGCGATAAAATAAATGGTAGATTACTTTACAGCACCAAAACGGAACATAATAATAATTCTACTCTATGCGTAGAATGCAACCCTGATGACCAATTGGGGCTAGACGGCAACGGAAAAGATGAAGCTTCAAGGGACAGAATGATTATTGCTCCTATGTTTTCTCATTTCTCAAACAAAGGATCAAAATGTAAATGTAAAGCGAAAAAAATGGGTAGATGCTTTCCAATTAATACACATTACGCCACTACAGAATTTAAAAACAAACATATTTTTGCTTTATTTCACATTCTAGCGGAACATTATTTATTATTTAAAGAAGAAGGTATTAATCCAGTCGGCGAAATGGTTAGAGCCACCAAAGATTATTTGGATAGTTGCGATGAAGAATGGGAGTGGTTTAATGAAACTTATACATACGATGGAATGGACGAACATACCAAACTTAAAGATTTTATAAAACACTGGGAAACCAGCGATTTATTTGATGCTCTTTCTTCTCGTGAGAAAAGAAAGAAAAAAATAAAATTCTGGATAAATAAATTTGAAGAAAACGATATTGAAATACATAAAGACCATAATAAAGTAATATGGATTAATAATTATGTTCTAAAAGAAGAAGAACAAGAGGCTCATAATAACATATAATATACTATTTTATATATATTTTTTTTAATAATAATTTTTTTTTATATAAAATGCATCCATTTACTCATTTACACGCATTTACACGCTTTTTCGCAAAAGTGTTCCCACATTGAGAAATCTGGGAAAGAATCCGAAAAAGTGTGTAAATGCGTGTAAATGAGTAAATGGATGCGTTTTTAACTGTTTCTTCTATTTTGTTTATTCTTTCTTCTCTTTGTTTTTATTTTTATTTTGAGTTGTTGGAGAGTTCAAATAATGACCTAAAAGGAGAGAAATTGTGGATGTATAAAAAGCCACATCATTAGCAGGATTTTGCAACATAAGAAAGCTAAAAGCAAGAACACAAAGGGATATAGTCATTTTACCAATATAATATGCACACTCTTTATCAATACTAAAACAACAGCTTTTAAACTCCTCATCTGGTTCATATAGTAATTTTCCGTGTAAATCTTGATATACACCACTTTCTTTTTTTACTATTTTATTTTGATTTTCAATATCCACAATAATATTATTTTTTTTACTCTTGACTTTTAATACTTTTTTTGATGGTTGTTTTTCTTCTTCCATTTATATATATGGAAATAGAAAATAAAAATATAGAAAAATTTAATTACGAAATGTTAGATGAATGCAAACACGCTCCAGCTATTATTTTAGCGTCAAGTAGGGGCGGTGGTAAATCAGTTTTATTAAAATCGCTAATGCAATACCTTGATAAACGCTATAAATTTTCGCATATTTTCGCCTTCTCGCAAACAGATAAAATAGCAAATGGATTACCTTTCATGAGGCAAGATCATATATTTAATAATTTAAATAATTTGAAAACAATTATGGATACAAGAATAAATAACCCAACACCAAAAAAAGATTTACCTTATATTTGTTTTATATTTAATGATATTGCTTCTTTGAGAGAAAATAATAGAAGTATTAAAAATAGTGAAAGTTTAGAAAAACTTTATAGTATGATGCGTCATCGGAACGGTGTGGTGGTGACCCTTGTCCAAAAATTAACAATGATAAATCCTTTAATCAGATTGAATAGTGATGCTACTTTTTTGTGGGTGGCCAAGTCCCATATTGTAAAACAAAAAATCAAAGACCAGTATTTAGGTTTAGCAAAAAATAAAAAAGAAAGTGAAGCAATTTATGAACAAGTATTTAATGGGACACCTTATAATTGTATGGTTGTATTACAATTCAAACAAGGTGTAACCTCCCTAAATGATTATATATATGAATTTGTAGCTCCCTTCCCAGCACCAAAATGGAAATCTAAATCTCTTAAAAATATAAATAAAAAGGTGAATAAAATAAATAAAAAACTAGAAGATGAAAAAAATAATATATTTAAAATATATAATGAAACTCAAACCAATCCTACCCTCCGCCGAAATAATAAAATTAGGTAAAAGAAATGATGGAGCATTTGTAGCTCCTCAAACAGTAAAAGAGCTTCCACAATTTACAAAAATAGACGGTGCTTTTAATTCTTATAATAAAGAATTAAGAAAAAAAAGATTTGTTAATACTCCTATTCAAAAAAGTATTTATAATTTCAACTTTGCTGGTAATGGAGCAAGGGGTAAAATGACCCATACAAAAGAAAATGTTTTAAAAGTTGCTGGTAGTGATAAAATAACAAAAAAACCTAAAATTGTTTTGGATATTGAGTTAGATTTAGAAAAAATTAAAGAAGCAGAACAGTATAACTTTGATGGAACAGAGCTACGAGGAAGGCGTATAACCAATCCTGAAGAAGCTAAAGAATTTATAAAAAAATATGGTGGTGTTGTTAAATATAATAGAGGCGAACACTTCAAAAGTGGTAGATTTAGCGGTGGCTTACTGCGAAGAACTTATGAAGCTGAAACAAAAAGAGAAAGTGCTGGTGGCGATGTAGTTGAAAAAGAAGATGAGTTTAAAAATTTGAGTGAGATGGTTGAAGAAAGCGAACTCAAAGGCAAAGCAAAAGTTAAAGATGAAGGTATGTGAATATTTAAGGCAAATTATTATATTTTAGGAAAATTAAAATATAATAATTATATAAATGGGAGATTATGAAAAACAATTTGCAAAAGCTGATAAAGTAAGAACATACCGCTTTCAAGGGGCAAACATAAGGGTTGATATGTTAAGAGGAGGTAAAAAGGGTATTGTAATTGATGGCGTTGTATATCCCTTTTTTAAACCCATGAAAGAGAGTGCTAGTTTTTATGGTTCTGTTAAAACAAGAACTACAAAAAAAGCTTTACAACAATTAATACCAAAGATTTTGAAAGGAAAAACAAAAGAAGAACGAAAGGGGATTTTTAGAGCCCAGTATGGAAGGATGCAAGAGGTAGCAGATTTTATTTATGAGTATGCTAATAAAGAACTTCCAAAGTATTCAAAAGGCAATAATTTTAATAGAAATTTAGCATCTCCAAAACAAGATTTAAGTGTGTTTGGCGTAGATTGGGAGCTTCCACCGCTTTCAAAAGCCGAACCAATTGAAAAAACACCTCCTACTGTTTTAAAAGAAACAACAGATAAAGCTAAAAAAGCTATTAGAGCTAAAGAAGAAAAAGCACCAAAGCCGTCAAAATTAAGAGTTAGAAAGGAACAGGCGTTTTCTACCAAAGACGATAGAAAAGTTCCTTTAGAGTTAAGAGAAAGAAGTTATGACCCCAAGAAATATGCTGGTTTAGACAATTTTGAATTTATAAAAGGAAAATATATTAGAGTCAATAAATTACAACGAGGTGAATTTGGCTATGTGTTTAGAGGTAAAATATTTCCATTATGGAAGGGAGATAGAATACCAGTTGCTTCAAATAGTTGGTCTATGGTAGAAAGTCGTATGACCACGCAAGAATTAGATTTATTTAAGAGAATGAAACAATTGGATAATGATGATGCTATTTCTCTTTATTTTAAATTTATGGAAGAAGTCCAAAGAATTCCAGTTGAGGTTATTGCTAGAGGATTAGAAATTTCAAATAATAAGGAAACAACGGAATTAGTTGAACTCTTAACGCAACAATTAAGATTAAATGGCTACGCAACTGAAGATGGTTTTAATATTAATTTTGAACCTGATGGCGATAAATCTGTTTTTCAAAGTATTCAAAGCAAATTTTCTTTAATTCTACCAGTTCAAAAAATAAAAAAAGCAAGGACACAACTAGGTGAAGAAGAATGGAAAAACATACAATACACACCTGCAGAACTAAAACAATTATTTAGCGGTTTAGACCTTTTTGAAAAGGGCGGAAATATAAAACCATTAACTCAAGATGATTTAAAAGTTAATGTGTCGGTTGAATTAGAACAAGCACAACCTTCTTCAAGGCTAGACGATGATGATGATGAGCTAGAAGTTTTTGATGTTGATGAAGGTGGTAATATTATAGAAAAAAGAGAAATAGAAGACATAGGCGAAGTAGAAACGGCTGATGATTTTGTTTCAATGGCTGTGCCTGACCCTTTAGAAGCCCCTGAAATTATGACGCAAAAAACAACAAGAACACAAATAAATAATATTCCTAATATACAAATGGATATAAACGAAAGTAAAAAAGATGATTTCCAAGAGCGTCAGGTAGAATTAGACAAAGCAAATGTACAAGCAGAGGGTAAAAAAGAAGAAATGGAAAAAGATAATATAGATGATATTAGCAAACACGGACACCAAGTCGCAATTCAAAATGTTTTTATTAAGCAAGGAAAAGATTTTACTTTTATAAAAAACCAAGTTGCAAAAAATAAATTTTTGAATAATGAAAATAACATAAAAGGTGGCGTGGATTTGGTTTATGCTTACTATTCTACCCTTTTTCCTTTAACCGCTCCAAAAGAATATACGAAAGAAAATTTATTAGAGTTAAAAACTTTAGAATTCCAGTATAAAAGAAATGTAAGTTTTGAGAGAAAATGGAAATCCTCTTTAGCAAATCGTATGGCTGGTGGTTCTTCTTCTACCCCTATGGGTCAAAATGTAGGAATAATAGTAAACACAGAAGCTATGGGTATGACTGCAGGGCAATACTTTCAACAAAATCAACCAGCTCAAGCACAAGCTCCACAAGCTCAAGCTCCACAAACACAAGCACCACCTCAACCAGTAGAAAATGAAAAAATAGCAAAAGGAACATCTGCAGTTCCTACCCCTGACTTAAAAGAAAAACAAATTATTCCACAAGTTCAAAATATTAAACCAGTTAGTAATAAAAAAGTTAAAAATAAAATGAAATACCAAGATGTTAAATTAAAAGTTAGGTCAAGAATGATTAAACCAAATCTTTTATTTACTAATCCAAAAGTCAAAGAAACACCACCCCAGCCTGAAGGATTGCTACCCTCATTTAAAGTGAGAGAACGCCGTTCTAATAGAAGAAGATTATAGGAGGCACCTCCGACCCTTCCTCTTTTGATTTAAAACTTTTCTCAAAAGTTTTTTTTTATTGTGTATATATAAATGCCTATTTTAACTATGCACTACAGAAATTTTAATCCTACTGATACCCCTAGCACAGATGACGAATTGTACGCAAAACAAAAAATAAGAATGTCTTCGTTAAGCGTCCCCATTCAAAAATTATCTTTAATTGGTTATTCCGCAAATTTAAGACAACACGGTAGTCTCGCTGGTGGAGCATCGCATCAATTACCTGACCATATATTAATAGAAATAAGCGAACTAACAACTCAACAGGTTAATAATATATCTCCTCCAAAAACTCATAACGGTGAAGATTTTGTACAAACTCATACAATTCCTTTACCATTAAGCGATAATTTAAATACTATTCAATTTGGAATGAAAGGTTTAGATTTTGTTTTAAATAAAAAATTAAATAGAGAAATAACCATACATATAAAAAAATTTAACTCCGCTAATGAAATTGTTAGTATGACTACTTCTACCAGCGACCAAGGACAGGTAGCACTAGACCATTTAATTTTATATTTTAATTATGACTATGTTGGAAATTTTTAAATATTTAGTTATATTAAAATGGGCTTATTTTCAAATTTATTTCATAAAAAAAACAAAACAACTTCACCAAGTCTTACTATAGAAAAAACTAGTGGTGGAGGTATGGGTTCTCAAAGGCGAGATGTAGCACAAAGTCTATTAAATGATGAAAGAAAAATTCAAGAAAAACAAAATGAATTTAACGCATTAGACCAAAACAATCCAAAATTAACAACACTAACAGAACAAATTGATGGGTTAAGAAATAATATGAGAAAAACTATGACGGACAATAATATTTCTCCTAGCAACAACAGCGATATATATAATATGTATGTAAAAGGAACGCAGTTTTATACTAATAAATCAAATACTCAAAATCGTATAGATGCTTTAGAAAGTTTATTGCAAGGTAATTTAGAGCCTTTGCCTAGTTATGATAATTTAAGCAAAAGTTCAAGAAGACAAGCAACCGACGAAGGCTTTGATGAGCCTGAAGAAGGAACAAATCTACCCCTTGATGAACCTGAAGAAGGTGAAAATTTATTTAGCGATGGCGAAGGAGAAGAAAAAGAAGGAAATATTTATGATGACTTTGACGACCAAGCTTTAAAAGATTATAGAAAAGACATAGAAGAGCAATTAAGAAGCGACCCAACTAACCAATCTTTAAGAGATGAAATAGGAAATATAGACAACGAACAAACAAGAAGAGGTGGTAATTTACAAGTTGAATTAGACGCAGAAGGAAACCCTATACCTCCACCACCAGATACACCACCGCCACCGCTAGAGCCTCCAAGCAGTCGTGCACGAGATACAGCACTACGAGGTCAATTAGACCCTGACGACCCACCGCCTCCGCCACCAACACACGAAACTGCAGAAATTCCAGCACACACAGACCCTCAAGAACTAGAAGGCACAACCACATTACAAAGTGATCCAAATATAGAACAAGGAAAAGAAGAAATACCTGACGCAACAATATTTAGAAAATTTCTACATATTGGAGCAGAATTATCTTTTGATTTTTTAAAACAATCAAGTGGTTATGGTGGATTATTAGAAGGCAGTAAAAAAATGCTTGAAAAAGTTTTTGATGTAGAATTAAAAGATTTGGTGAATAAGACAGCTGAAATTGTAAATACATTTCAAATAACCGATATAGGTAGTTTAAGAGGAACAACGCCAGACAGAATTAAACTTCAAATAAAAGACGCACAACTACAAGAACATTCAATAATTAATAACGCCGTCCTTTATCCTTTATTAGTGGCTTCTTTTAAATTTTATTTAATAAAGAAAGAAGCTGATTTTGGAATGATGGGTGATAATGTATTTTATTATGGTTTAGAATATTTATTAAAAAATTTTGTAAAATTGGAACAAAATAAAATAACTTATTTATTATATTGTTGGTCTAACTTTCCAAATGATTTAGGTGTAGCATTTTTAAGAAATAGTGATGCTCCTTCTCTTATTACAGATGTAGAAAAGGCTTCAATAAAAGCTTATCATACAAATTCAATCAAAGAATATGATAGACTTTTTGCTCCAAATAAATTCGTTGAAGATGTAAAACGATATGAACACGGTGGAACAGCATTAAACCAAATGATAATTAATTTAGCAAATCCAATATTTTTATTTGAAGTTTCAAAAGTGTATGATGCTGTTGATGAATTTATATTAAATGTTGGAGAAAATCAAGGCATTCTTTTGGGATTAATGGGACTTTTATATAGCAGAGCTTTAGGAGAAGGAACAAATATGGGCGATGCTCTACTTTCAAATGCTCGTATTGATGGAATTGTTTATTATACAAGACAAACAAATACACCTAAAATTGAAAATAAAGAGGTAGAAATGTTGGAGAACGCAACACAAGAAGTTGAAGAAAAAATAATTGATGGCGTAAAATATATAGTTCTTCGTGGAACAAATCCAAAACAAGAAAAATTTTTAGAAAGGGATTTTGTAAAAAATATTTTAAATATGGCTGGGTCTCCAGAACTATTTACAAATGAAGCTTTTAATAATAGAATAGTAAAAGCAACTGAAATTATTGATAGAACAGAAAGAGAAGGCGATATGCCTATAAAGATAATTGCTTATTCTTTAGGCGGTGTATTTGGACTATACCTTTCATCTATATACCCAGACATTCCTGTAGAATTATACTCTCCTGTTTTAGCAAATAACGAAGCTACAACACAATTGATGAACGGAATAGAAAGGCAAGGTTCTAATTTAAAAATAAATATAATAAAAAATGATCCAATTTCTACGAATGTTGGTCAGTATAAGGGTAGATTTAACATACAAGAGAAGGAAAAATCACGGTTTTTTGATGCCCATAGTTTAAATAATTATTTATTTTAAACAATTAAAATGTTTTTTTAAAATATTTTTTTCTTTTTTTATATTATAATGAATATTTCAACAGAAGCTCTCAAGCAATCAACTTTATACAATTCTTCAATTCAAGGAGGAAATATCGATTATGACGCATACCGCTATGATTTAGAAAAGTCATATCCCAATGTCTTCACCGATCGTCATGTAAAAAAAGAGGTAATTGGGCTTCGAAATGCTAGTCTAGGCAGTTCTGCATCGGTTGAAATTCCAGCCTTCGGTCTTGCTCGTGAAATGTATTTAAAAACAACAATCACATACACAACCCCTACCGTGGATGCTAACCAAGTTTGTAATGTAGCTTCTCATCTTTATAAAGCATATATTTCAAGAGTAGCAATTCTCAACTCTGCACGAGAACTTCAACAAATGCACGGCGACACTATGCAGTGGAAAGCAATTTCTCGTAATGATAGAGGTGAAAAAATGAAGTGGCTTCTCGCAGGAAAACACAATCTTCAACTAGGCATTATTGACTTCCACGCTGCAGCTCAAAATGAAAATTTAGCTCGTGAAGTAATTGTTGGCGACGCTGTTGAGCAAACATTAGAAATCTACACTGACCTCCCATTTTCTTTCTTTGAAGGAAAATTCCAAAGTGATGATGGTAAAAAAACATCGGCTTTAAGTAACTTTAGATTTTTAGAAACCTGTCGGCTCTTGATTGAAACCGCCCCTCTCCACGAAGTTGTTGCTGGTGTAGGGTCAGGCACATCTGCTATAACTGATGCTAAAATCGCAACTTGCGAACTTTTTATAAATTATGATATTCCTGAAAGTAATGATATGATGGAAATTGAAAAACAGTATTCTCTAGATGTTCCTCTCTCAGTTTTAGTAGGAAATGAAGTTCTAACTCAATCTAACATCGCTGCAACCGCAACTAGCACAACTCACTCCGTTAAGGTGTTCAACACAAATCTCACTAAAGGGTTTTTAGTGTGTGTCCATAAGCTACGAGATGCAACACGAGCTAGAGCTTTAGGGGCTGCAATCACAGCTGGGACTTCAAACGGAAGCGATGGCTTAATTGTTCCCCCTGCCGACGCTGCAAAAACAAAAGTCATAGCTGGACATATTGCGAACCCTGATATGTCTCAATACCACTCAATCGCTGCAACTGATGATAGCCGTTTTGGAACAGACTACAAAAAACTAAATTCGCTTTCAGTAAAATCGTCTGGTCGTGTTCTCTTTGAAGCCACCTCGTATGAACAACTCCTTCTCTGCACTTCTAATATGACTAACTGGCTTGATGTTGGTGCTAACAACGCACGAGAAATTTCACAAATGTTTGATAAAAACAGCTGTAATGATGTTAATTTCTACTGGATTCCATTTTGCGACAAAGCAAATATTAACTCTTTCTCTGGTGCTTTAGCACTTAAAGGTCTAGCCACTTGCGATGTAGAAGTATCATTCCCATCTGTAAGCGGTCAAACATACGCCGTTAAAGTGTATTCAATCCACCATCAAATAATTAGTTGTGATGCGAATAGCGGTAGGCTCATAAATTCCGTAAGTTCGTAATTCCTTTTAGGTAATATTAATAATAAAATTCCTCCTCCCATTTTATTTTATTATTCTATTATAAATGGTTAATAAACCAAAAGACCAAACATTATATAATAGAATAAAAGCAAGTGTATATAGAGCAAATCCAAAACACTCCGCATATAGAAGCGGTCAAATAGTTAAAAAATATAAAGCTTCATATAAAAAAAAACACGGTAGTGGTTCTGCTTATACTGGAACAAAAACAAAAGACGGTCTAACGAGATGGTACAAAGAGCAGTGGAGGACCGAAAAAGGGAAGAAAACTTATAAGGCTGGGGGTGTAATATTTAGACCAACAAAAAGAATTAGTAAAAAAACACCAGCGACTATGAGTGAATTAACTAAAAAACAAAAAACTTCAGCAATAAAAGAAAAAAAAAGAACTGGGATGGTGAAGAAATATAAAAAATAATATTATTATAAATGATTGAACAAGATGATTATAAAAATATTTTAAAACAAATAAAAAAAATAGAAAAACAATTTGAAATTATAGAACAATTTGTAAAAAATTGTATAACGATAAATAAATATTTTATTGAAAATAAAATTAGTATGTTTATACAAATGCCCTATCACACAAAAGAGAAAAAAACTATTAAAAAAAAAACAAAAAAAGGATCTAATGGTTTAACTGAAAAACAAAAAGAAAAATTAAAAGAACATAAAAAGCACCACACAACCAAGCACATAACCATCATGAAAAGAATGATGAAGAAGGGGACTTCATTTTCAAAAGCTCACAATATAGCAAAGAAAATGGTTGGAAAATAATATTTATTAAATATATAATGGATAAAATAAAAATGATTACAAAAAAAAGAAAAATGAATTATAGTAAAATTAAACCTATGAAAAAACCAAAAATAAAAAAAGTTAAATTTAGGGAAGATGTAGGAAAACAGCGTCCAGCCAAGAAGGAAAGTTATTGATTGAATAATTCTATTTTAATAATAATTTTTTCTGTAGGATTTAATTTAGGTTCATTAGGCATATTGTTTATATATTATATATAATATAATGTATAAAGCATATTTAAAAGTTAATGATGATAGAAACACGCCTATTAATGGGTGGAAAGACATATTACAATTTATAGACAAAAAAGAAAAAATATGGTTGCCCTTTTATAATGATGGAAGTTGTAAGACTAAATTAAATAATTTAGGATATAATAATGTAGTTCATATAAACAAAGACTTTTTTACTTATGATATTAGTAATGCTATATGTATAGACAATCCGCCTTTTAGTAAAAAGGAAGACATTTTAAAAAAATTATATGATGGTCGTCGTAAATTCGCACTATTATTACCATTAGACACTATGGAAAGAAAATATATGAAGAACTATTTAAATAAATTTCAATTAATTATACCTAATGTTAGATATAATTTTATGAAGACTAAAAACCAGCCCCCTTTTAAATGTTGTTGGTTTTGTTGGAACTTACAAAAAGAATTAGGAACAATAGACAAAATAATATGGTTATAGTATATAAATGTCTTTTTACGAAATAAATAAATTTAAAAAAAATATATATTTATTTATTTAATTTTTTCTAATAAGTTTAACTAAAGGATAATATGGTGAGAACAAACTATTATCAATATGGGCTTCTCCATCATTTACTTCCCAAACCCTTTCACCATTATAAAACTCAATTGGTTGTAATGTTCCCCTAAGAATATGTCCGTCTTCAATACTATTAGCAATTAAAACCAATTCTTTAATTGTTTTAGAACTTTTAAAGGTCATCGTTTTATTAAAAAGGGTTAGTTCTATCTTGTAGGTTTCTATTTCAATACATTCTGGGGTTTTTAATGCGTTAAGGAACTTCCAGCAATCGCCAAGACACTCTGCCCTACATTTATAAGTCATAATGGAATCCATCTTTGAAAGTTGTTTGTGTTTTAGTTATTAAAATAATAATTGTTTTTATAATAGCTATAACTAGAAAAAAAAAAAAGTCAATCTTTTTTTAGTATAATATATTTTGATGTTTGTTTGTG
>Ga0181393_1000661_pt1 | contig 12824 bp, 15 predicted proteins | sample 16SPOviralmetaG_FD_130122 | JGI IMG/M metagenome (GOLD analysis project Ga0181393, IMG submission 130122) | Marine viral communities from the oligotrophic San Pedro Time Series (SPOT) site, San Pedro Channel, CA, USA - 16 SPOT_SRF_2010-10-21 | ecosystem: Environmental > Aquatic > Marine > Strait...
ACTATTGACGTGTTATTAGCAGGTGGTGGTGCATCATTTACTGCTGGTAAAATACGTGTGTATGCAATGATGATGGATATAAGTGACCAAGGTGACATGTCTGCTGACGAAGTTGACAGAGACCAATTAGCTTAAACTTAATATAAGTTAAGGGCAGCTTTAAGGTTGCCCTTACTTCATGTGATATTAAAAGGAGATTTTAAATGGCTATCACGACTGCAATGTGCAAAAGTTTTAAGTCTGAATTATTAGGTGGTATTCACGACCTTGATACTCATTCACTTAAACTAGCACTTATCAAAGCATCCCCATCAGGTACATACAATAACGCTACAGCTAACTACTCTGACGTAACAGGTAACTCTGACGAAGCAAGTGGTACAAATTATTCTGCAGGTGGTCAGGTTTTAGACAGTGCGTCTATATCTCTTTCTGGAACAACTGCAATTGTAGACTTTGCCGATGAAGTATTTTCAAACGTAACATGCTCTGCTGATGGTTGTATTATTTATAATGCAAGTGCATCTAATAAAGCAATTGCTGTTATTGATTTTGGTGGTACAGTATCTGCTACTGCAGGTGACTTGACTATTCAGTTCCCAACTGCTGACGCTTCCAACGCTGTAATACGTATAGCTTAGGGAGTAGGACATGTCGTTCTACGGTGCTAATGATGCTATATATGGTTCAGGACAATACGGTGCTGCTTCTTTCGGTGTCGTAACTCCTATCATAGTTTTAGGGTCTGTTAGTGCTACAGGAACAGTAAATGATGTCAATCCTACTATTAGTGTAACACTGTCAGGTGTTAGTGCTACAGGACTAAGTGGAACTGTTACTGCTGTTAATGATTCGAGCTTAACACTAGGCTCTGTTGTTGCAACAGGATTCGTTAATACACTATCTGAAAATCCATCAGAGGCAATTACAGGTGTATCAGCTACAGGTTCTATAGGAACTGTTTTTGCTCAAGCATTCTTTGGTGCTAATGATGCTATATATGGAACTGGTCGTTATGGCACAGCTACATATGGTAGTACTTCACCTACAATAAATGCTCCGAGTAGTCTAGCTACAGGCACAGTCGCATCAGTTGGAGTTGGTGCAAGTGAAAATTTAGCAAGTGTTTCAGCTACAGTAACACTTGGTTTCGTTAGAACTATACCATTTATACTTCAGTCTGTTTCAGCTACAGGTGCTGTAGGAACTGTGTTCTTAGTAACAAGTGCAGGTGTAACAGGTGTATCAGCTACAGGTGCTGTAGAACAAGTACAGATAGATGGTTTTGAGATAGATGTTCAAGAAAGACTTCAATCTGTTTCGGCTACAGGTGTTATAAATGGTACAATAACACATAGCAATACACATCGTATAACTTCAGCAATAGGAACATCTACTGCAGGGATTATAACAGCAACAGGAGTTACCTTTAATTTTATTGCGGATGATTACGACAGAAAAAGAGTTGTATATGTACCAAGACAAGATACCGCTGCTGAACGTAGAGCAGCTGCATAGGAGAATTTAATGTCTTTTCGTTGGACACCAAAAGACCCAGATGAAAGTTTAGATTATAGTATAGATTGGTCACGTTTCCTTGATACAGCTACCATCTCTTCTGTTACATGGTCTGTTAAAACACCTGAAATAAGTAAGACAACGTTAGCCGCAGGACAAACTTTAACAATTGCATCATCTAATGCTGTAACTGACAGTATACAAAATATATCTCAAACAAATACAAACACTGTAGCTACTATAAATATAGCTGGTGGAGTGCTAAATCGTGAATATATTTTTACTTGTAGTATAATTGATAGCACAGCAAGTCAAGCTGAAAGAACTGTAAAAATGCGAATAAGGGAAAATTAATGGCTTATAATTATTTAGAACTTGTCAACCAAGTAAATCGCAGATTAAATGAAGTAGAGCTTGCTTCAAGTAATTTTCCTACTGCTACAGGTTTTTATGCTCAAGTAAAAGATGCAATAAATGCATCTATACGTGACATAAACCAACATGAATTTAATTGGCCCTTTAATCATGTAGAACAAGAAGATACAGTATCTGCAAATGTTACAAGATACTCATTTCCTCAAGATGCAAAGTTAGTTAATTTTGATAGCTTTCGTATAAAGGCTGATACTACTTTAGGAAATGGAACAATAAAACTAGGCAACATAGCGTATGAAGAATACCTTGAAAAATATGTAGACCAAGAATATAATACAGGTATTAGAAAGGGTGTGCCTCAAAGGGTTGCACAAGGACCTGCATTAGAGTATTTACTTACTCCTCAACCTGATAAAGCCTATACAGTTGTATATGAGTATTATCGTTTTCCTGTAGATTTAATTTTGTTTGATGATGTTCCTGTTATTCCTGAAAGATTTAAACATATTATTGTTGATGGTGCAATGCATTATGCTTATTTGTTTCGTGGTAATTCACAAGATGCAATGGTAGCTAAACAAAAATTTGATGAAGGCATAAAAAATATGCGTATTGTTTTAATCAATAGAACATACTACTTACGTTCTACAATGATAACACAAAATACAGGTGGTGGTAGTACAGGATTTTCTAGGTCTGTTATCTAATGGCAGACGCATGGCAAACTTACTCATTTGAATTTAAAGGTGGCTTGATAACAAATATTTCACCTTATCAACAAGGTTTTCAAGCACCCGGTTCGGCACGTATATTACGTAACTTTGAGCCTTCTATATTTGGTGGATACAGAAGAGTAGAAGGATACTCTAAGTATGATTCAACTACTGTACCAAACACAGGTGTCCTAAGAGGTATACATAGTTATAGTAGTCAGGTATATGTGGTAAGAGGTAATGACTTATTTAGGTCTAGTGGTTCAGGATGGACACAAATAAGTGACAATGCAACATACAATAGTGCAGGTGTCACAATTGGTGGTGCAACTAAAGTAAGGTTTTTAAAGTATGATTTTGATGGTACAGAAAAACTTATGCTTGTTGACAGTACAGCTAAACCATATAGATTTAATGGAACTACGTTTGAACAATTAAGTTCTTTACCATCGGATGTATCAGGTTCAAGTTTTGTAGTAAACTTTAAAAATCATATATTCTTTGGTAACGGAAAAAAATTAGTTTTTTCTGCACCTTACAAAGATAATGATGTTAGCATTGCTAATGGTGGTGGTGTAATTAATATAGCAGATACAATTACAGGTTTAATTGTATTTCGTGACCAACTAATAATATTTAGCGAAAATAGTATAAATATACTTAATGGTAGTAGTGTAGCAGACTTTCAACTAAAACCTGTTTCTCGTGATTTAGGTTGTATTGCAGAAGATACGATACAAGAGATAGGTGGAGATATTATATTCTTAGGACCTGATGGACTTCGTTTATTTTCAGCCACTGAGAAGATAGGTGACTTTAACCTTGCAACTGTATCAAAAACAATACAGGCTGAAGTATTAGATTTAGTAAATAGTAGTCCTAACGGTTTTAGTAGTACAATTATTCGTGAGAAAAGTCAATATAGAATATTTGGATACAATTCAGGATTCACGAATGATGCAGCTAAAGGAATTGCTGCAACCCAATTAGAAGATGGAATAGCTTTTAATGACTTACGTGGTTTTAATGCTTTTGTAACATTTAGTGAATATGTTGGTCGTACTGAATTTATATACTTTGGTGCTACTGATGGGTATATATACAGAATGGAACAGGGAAATACTTTAGATGGAACAAACATACCTGCAACATTTGCTACACCCTTTATACCTATAGGAGACCCAAAGGTTCGTAAGACAATATATAGAGGTACAACGTATTTAGATGTTAACGGTCAGTTTGGACTTAAAAAATCACTTAAATTTGATTTTGACCAAATAAACTCCATTCAACCTAATGTAATAGAGTTTTCAAGTGATGCTTCAGGTAACTTTACATATGGTTCAGGAACTTTTGGAACATCTACATTTGGTGGTAAACAACAAACGTATTATGAAGTGCAGACAATAGGTTCAGGTTTTTCTGCATCACTTATATACGAAACTAACGAAGAAAATGTAAGTACTACATTTACCATAGACGCTGCTACCCTGCAGTATATTACTAACGCTAGGAGATAAAAAAATGGGAACAGGATATACTCGTAACGATGCATCAAACAATATAGCTGATGGTAACGTTATTAACGCTTCAGACCTTGATGGCGAGTTTGACGCAGTTCAATCTGCCTTTAATGGCTCATCAGGACACTCACATGATGGTACAACAGGCGAAGGACCACTAATTGCCGCAGGAGGTATAGCAAGTAATGCTGTGACAACTGCAAAAATATTAGATGCCAACGTCACTACAGCTAAAATAGCAGATGCTAACATTACTGTTGCGAAGATGGCTGCTAACTCTATAAATAGTGACCAATATGTAGATGGTTCTATTGATAGGGCACACTTAGCCGCTGACATTGTTGATGGTACAAAGATAGCTGATGACTCGATTAATTCAGAACACTACGTAGATGCTTCTATTGATACTGCTCATATTGCAGATGCACAGGTTACGTTAGCGAAGATAGCAGACCAAGGTGCAAATTCAGTATTAGTTAGAGATGCTAATAGTTCAGGTGTTGTTTCTGCAAAAGCAGTTGGAGACACACAATTACTTATAGGTGATGGAACAGGTTTTACAGTGGCGGCATTATCAGGCGATGTAACAATGGCAAATACTGGAGCAGTTACAATTGGTGCTCAAAAAGTAGTAAACTCTATGTTAGCAGACGATGCGGTAGGAGCAGATGAATTAGCTGCTAATGCTGTGGTAACTGCTTCTATCGTAGATGCAAATGTAACTACTGCCAAAATAGCAGATGCAAATGTTACAACTGCAAAAATAGCAGGTGATGCTATCACAGGAGCTAAGATTGCAGATGATGCAGTTGCTTCCGAACATATAGCCGATAATGCTGTGGCTTTAACAACACAGACAACAGGTAACTATGTAGCAACAATTACTGCAGGAACAGGTATATCAGGCTCATCGTCTAGTGAAGGTGGTACACCTACGATTGCTCTTGCAGCAGCAGGTGCAGGTGCAGCTACTTATGGCTCAACAGATGATGGAACAAAGATAGATACAATCACCTTAAATGCTTATGGACAAGTTACAGCAGTAGCTACTGGTGCTACGATGGATACGTGGATTCTCGAAGATGGTGATGGTACAGAAGTTGCAATTACAAATGATAAGGAAGTAAAGTTTGTTGAAGGTGGTGGTATTGACATTAACTGGACTGATGTAGATAATGGTACTGATGCTGACCCTTACGACCTAACATTTACAATAAACACGGATGTTGTTGCAGGTGATGGATTAACAGGTGGTGGTACATTAAGTGCATCAAGAACACTTGCTGTAGGTGCAGGAACAGGTATTGATGTTGCGGCTGACGCTATCTCTGTCGATGTGTCAGATTTTATGACTAATGGTAGTAATAATAGAATTGTAACAGCAACAGGTGCAGATGCTATGAATGCAGAAGCTAATTTGACTTATGATGGTACATCTTTAGATGTTACTGGTACAGTGTATGCAAGTGGTAATATAGGTTTAGATTCAACAGACTTCATTTCATTTACAGGTAATACTCGTATGGATATTACTATAAACAACAGTAATGAATTTAGGTTTGAGGCTGATGGTGATTTTCATGCAGATGGTGATGTTATTGCTTTCTCTACTACTATATCAGATGAAAGGCTTAAAACAGATATCGAGAAGATAGAAAATGCTACTGATAAGGTAAGTCAACTTAATGGTTATACATTTACATACAAAGCTGATGGTAAGAAATCAGCAGGTGTTATTGCACAAGAAGTAGAGAAAGTTTTACCAAGTGCAGTAAGTGAGAAAGAGTTACCATTAAAGATAGATGATGGTGTAGCATATAAGACAGTTCAGTATGACCAAATCATAGGTCTACTAGTCGAGTCAATAAAAGAACTTAAGCAAGAAATAAATGAATTAAAAGGAGAATAGTCGATGCCAATCCCGGGTTCTGGTCAAGTTAGTTTAAATGATATCGCAACTGAATTTGGTGGGGATGCTCCTCATGCTTTATCTGAATATCATGGTAAAGGTAATGCACCGAGTTCTGGTGAGATACAGATAGCAGCTGATTTTTATGGTGCTGATAATACTCCACCAGACCCACAAACACTTACTGGTGCAGGTACAACTAACATAACTATTGCAGATAATGTCTTAGCTATTGGTGTTCAAATTATTGGTGCTGGTGGTGGTGGTGCTGGTGGTGGAGGAATGTTTAACTTCGCTGGTGGTGGTGGTGGAGCAGGTGGTAACATTATTGCCTACCACAATGTTTCTGCTGGACAAACTGTAAGTGCAATTCGTGGTTCAGGTGGTGCTGGAGGTATGTTTGTGCCAAATCCAAATAGGTCTGGAGATGGTTCAAGTGGTCAAAATAGTTCTGTTACACTTGCTGGTACAACTATAGCAACTGGAAATGGTGGTGTTAGAGGTCGTGTTGACGGCTCAAATGCTGGTGGCTCAGGTGGTGGCACGAGTACTGGTGGAAGTGTTTACAATGTAACTGCAAACACTGGTAATTCTGGTCAAAATGGTTCTGCAACAATGAGTACTATGATAGGTGGTGATGGTGGTTCATCTCCAGTTTCAGCTGGTGGTGATGGAAGACAAAATAATACAGGACTAGCAGGTAGCAATGGTTCTGGTGGTGGTGGAGCTGGTTCCAACATGGGCATAAGAAATGGTGGTGCAGGTGGTGCAGGATATGTCAAAGTTACTTTCTACACTTCATCAAATCCCCCAGCAGACCTTAGTTTTTAGGTAAAAATGGTTGACATTCAACCTAATTAATGTTATAATTATATAAACTAGAGGAGTTTTATAGAAATGCCAACTTACGTTTTAGCAGAAGATAGAGAGAATCTATTGATTAATGATGCTGATTTTAGACAAGTTATGTATAATGATATGCAAGATTTTGCATCAAAAATACAAGAAATAATAAGTGGCAATGTTGTTACTATGTCACAAGAAGACCTTGATAATTTGTCTGACGAAATGAAACAAGAAATTGTCAGCCACAATGTAGCTTTTTTAGAAACTATGGTTGGTTACGATGTTTGGACAACTGAAGATATGACAACAGTTAATAATGCAATCACGGATGGCAAAGCTTATATTTCTTAATTTAATAAATTTCTTTAGTTACTTTAAAGTCATTAAGTACTAAGGAGAAAAACATAATGAATGATTTAAATAATACTGTTCCACTTAAATCATCTGCAAATCCTAATAATATTCAACAACAAAATTGGGAAGTGCAGATTCAAAAAGATGGTGAAACACCTTTTGTAGTCTTTGATAATTGGTATACACCTAATGAAGAAAAAAATATTTGGAAGGAATTAGACTGGTTTTCATCTCAAGATAATGTAGAAAGAGCAGAAAGTACTTACGTTGCACACGAGGCTGATGGTACACCAAAATCTAAAGCATCTCGTTTTCACATTCAAGAATTATTTACACTTAAAGGTATGCAAAAAAGTCACATATTTAATTATATGTACAAACAAAGAACACAACAATTTCATGATATGGTACGTCACATTAAACCTTATTGTAATAGTTTCTTTTCTACAAACTCCGATAGTTCGTTGATTTCGTATTACGAAGATAATGAATATTACGATTCTCACTGGGATGATTATGCATGGACTATGCTTATATGGTTTGTAAGAGAACCAAGATTATTTCATGGTGGCGATTTTGAATTTACTGATTCCGAACATCAGGTTAAATTAAAACACAATAGAGCATTGTTTTTCCCATCTATGTTTGAGCATAAAGTTACACCAGTTAAAATGCATACAGAACCAAAAGAGGTTGGCTATGGTAGATATACAATAACCCATTTTTATATTTCTATGCCACCCGGAAACATTAGAGCTTAAAAATGAAAGAGAATGCAATACATACATATTGGATTTTTAAAAATGCACTTACTAAAGAAACATGTCAGCAAATAATAGAATTAGGTAAAAATAAATGGACTAAAGGTAAAATTCAATATAGTGTGCAAAGTAATTTAAAATTACAGAAAAAAACAAGAAATTCAGATGTGGTTTGGTGCGATGATGATTGGCTTTATAAGATTTGTTGGGATTATCTTAATGCTGCAAATAAAAATGCAAATTGGAATTTTAAGATTAGTGCCTGTGAACCTATGCAAATAACTAGGTATAAAAAGAATGGACATTACGATTTTCATTTTGATGGTAATGGCTTTACTAAAATAAGTAAGCCAGAAGATGCCTTATTACATGAGACTGTAAGAAAATTATCAATGACGATTGTGCTTAATGAAAATTATGAAGGTGGTGAGTTTGAGTTTTTTGATAATAACACTAATTTAATCAAAGAAAAAATGGGAACTGTTATTGTTTTTCCTTCTTACATGGTACATAGAGTGAGACCTGTAACAAAGGGAACTAGGTATTCTCTAGTCTCTTGGTTTTGTGGAGAGCCTTTTGTTTAACCAAAATAACTATGTACTTGTAAAAAACTTTATATCGAAAGAATTGGCTAATTATTTATATGATTATACTTTATTAAAAAGCAAAGCCATAAAGACAATGATTTTACGAGGATTTTTACCTTATGATAATTTTCTAGGTAATTTTCATAACGTAGGAAGCGATGGACAAGCACAAGTACCTGATAGTTTTAGTATGTATGGCGATTTTGCAATGGAAACATTATTAAATAATAGTACTAAAAAAATGGAACAAATAACTGGTTTAAGTTTATGTCCAACTTCTTCCATGCAAAGAATTTATGAATATGGTCAAGAATTACCTAGACATAAAGATAGGGAAAGTTGTGAAGTATCAGCTACAGTATGTCTAGGTTATGATTATAGCAATGCACCTAATGGTTATGATTGGGGTTTGTATGTAGAGAAATCAGGTGAAGAAGGATTAGAAGGCGAACAAATATGTTTGAATCAAGGAGATGCTATTGTTTATCGTGGATATGATATTGAACACTGGAGAGAGCCATTCAAAGGGAATATACAATCGCAAGTTTTTTTATTCTATAACGACATAAATGGTAAATATTCTAAAAACAATAAATACGATAAAAGACCTCTTTTGGGTCTACCAGCACATTTTATTAGAAAGTCTCAGGAGGCTTAAATGAAACAACAAATGCAACCTGAACTTAAAGTACAGATGGAACTTGATGCACACGAAAAAGAATGTGCCATCCGATATCAAGCAGTTAATGAAAAACTATCTGCTCTAGACAAAAGAATGTGGCGAATAGAAGCTATGTCTATGGTGGGTACACTTGGGGTGGTAGCTTTAGTAGTCGCAATAGTAATGAAGTAAGGATAAAGTATGGCAATGTTTAAAGGCTTTAAGCCACAAGGATTACAAAAGATAGCTAACCGTATGGGTTATACAGGTAGCTTAGAAGGCTTTGACAGTTACTTACAACAAAATCCTGATAAACAAAACATGATGAATATGTACAATCAACGTGCTGTTCAAATGGCACAAGGGGGTGCAGTACGTAGGTTTGCTGAAGGTGGTGACAACGTAACTACTCAACCAATAATAGATGAACAAAAACAAGCTCCTACAACAACACTAGGAACAGGTGAAGGGCAGGTAAATGCCTATGGTGATGTTGCAACAACTACAACAGATAAAGATGGAAATGTAGTAGAAGGAACTAGACCTGCAAATGTTACAGATGTTACTGCGAAAATGGCACAGACAGGTGCAATACCTGAAGGTGCTGTCACAAAGGTTGAGACAATCCAAAAAGACCCAAGGCAAGATGTAGCTACAGGAACAGGAGAAGTTGGAACACAAACAGATGCAACGGTAAGTAAGGCAGACACTACAAAGGCAGACGATGCACAAAAAGTAACTGCTGAAACATACGATGCTACAAAATCTACAGACGAAGTTAAAACAGCTTTAGAGGCTAACTTACCTGCTCAAACAGACCCTGATGACCCAAGAGCTAAAGTAGTAGCTGCTCAACAAACAAAGTCTGCTGTATCTGATTTAGAGGCTGCACAAGGCAATGCCTATATAATGGAGAATCCTGTACAACGTGAGATACAGGATGGTGAATTAATTAGTGGTGTTGCAGACGCAGAAAAAGCATCTAAGTTTACGGAACAGATTCAAGCCGCCACAGCTACCCCATCAGAAAAAGCTACTGTACAAGGACAGTTAGCAAGTTTAACTGAAAACTTTGATGCAAATAATCCACCTGCGTGGGCAGCAGGAACTCTACGTGCTGTACAAGGTCAGTTGGCATCTAGGGGTTTAGGTGCATCTTCACTAGCAGGTCAAGCACTTATACAAGGTGCTTTAGAATCTGCCCTACCAATAGCACAAGCTGATGCAAATACACAGGCACAGTTTGAGACACAAAACTTATCCAACAGACAGCAAAGAGCTATGCTTGCTGCACAACAACGTGCAACATTTTTAGGTCAAGAGTTTGACCAAGCGTTTCAGGCTAGAGTTCAAAATTCATCTAGAATAGGTGATATAGCTAATATGAATTTTACTGCTGAACAAAACATAGCTATGGAAAATTCTCGTGCTGTAAACACCATGAACTTACAAAACTTATCTAACAAGCAAGCTATGGTTATGGCTGAAGCTGCCGCATTGTCACAACTAGACATGGCTAACTTAAGTAACAATCAACAGGCTGCCGTACAGAATGCACAAAACTTCTTACAGCAGGAAATGGCTAACTTAAGTAATGAACAACAGACAGCCATGTTTAATGCACAGGCAATTAACCAATCTATTTTAACAGACCAAGCTGCTGACAATGCATCTAAACAATTCAATGCCACATCTGAAAATCAAACTAAACAATTTATGGCAAACCTATCTAACAACGTATCTCAATTTAATGCAACACAGGCGAATGCACAGGCACAATTTAATGCAGGTGAAGAGAATACCATAGAACGTTTTAATGCAGAAGTAAGAAATCAACGTGACCAATTTAATGCTACAAATCAATTAGCTATTGCTCAAAGTAATGCAGTATGGAGAAGAGAGATAGCTACAGCAGATACTGCCGCCATTAATCGTGCTAACGAACTAAATGCGAAAGCAGTCTTAGATGTGTCAAATACTGCATATAATAATATGTGGTCTTTTTATTCTGATACTGTTGAGTGGGCATGGAAGAGTGCTGAAAGTGAGTTAGATAGAATTAATGCAATTGCCATTGCTGAAATTAGTAAAGAAGCACAGGAATATGCTTCTAATGCTACCAAATCTGCGGCAGGTAAGAAAGCATTAGGTAGTATTATAGGTAGTATATTCGGTGCTTTTGGAAAATAAGGAATAGTAAATGACACAAATGATAAATAATGCAGCTAAAGCAACATATCTTAAGTTTGATGCCCTAGCAAAAACTATGCAAGCATCAGGAAAGTCTACTACACCAAGTAAAGAAAGTAGTAGTGTTAAGGGTTTACTAAAAAGATTAAAGAAAAAAAATGACAAGAGTGAAGAAAAAGAACAAGAGCCTATAGAAATAGCATTAGATTATTTCATAGCTATAAGAAAACAAAGAAATATGTTAAAGCAGAAAGTATAATATCATGTATGAAAATAGAGAAGAACCTGTATTTGATTTACCTGTCCCGGGAATGGGGATGACACATGAAGTAGGTGCTAGACCTTGGCAACAACCTGCTCAATATACAAGTATGGATGATGTTGCACAATACTATATTTCTAAGATGCAGGATGATACTTTTGCTGATAACATATTAAATTTACTAGAAACAAAAATGCCTGTAACAATGATTGCCAATGCAATGCAAACAGTTAATACGATGAATGGTGTACATAGTATTGACGTTGGTATGTTGACATTACCTGTAATTATGGAAATGATAATGTTTATAGCCGAGAGTGATGGGATTGAATATGTAACAGGAATAGAAAGAGATATAGAGTCTGAACTACAAGATTCTACTATTCAGTTGGCTGTTGAAAATGTAACTAATGAGAATGATATGGGTTCTCAAGAAGAGATGATACAAGAAGAAGCACCTGTAGCTGAAGAGACAATGCCTACAGGTCTAATGGCTAGGAGAGCTTAATGTCAGACGAAGTAAAAAAGGAAGAAGAAGAGACTAGCACTTTTGGTGCTTTTGATAATAAATATGTTAGGGGTGGCATTGCCGCCGTTATCGCTGCATACGCTGCAAAACAAGACCCATACGTTCTAGAAGGCTTTTCAGAAAAGATAGATGAACTTGAGAAAGCAGATAGAGCAAGAAGAGATAAGTTTATTGAAACAGCAACAGCATCAGCTACAAAAGAGATAGCTAGAAATAAGTTAAAGAGATTAGAAAGAAGAGAAGCTGCCGAGCCTGAAATTAAAAGAGCAGTAGCACTTGATATGAATCCATATCTAGCAGGTCAGGCTTATCAGACAGGAGACCTTAAAACATTCTTAAAGCAAAAAGCAAAAAATCCAACTTTAGATTTAAATGGCTTGTATAAAGTAGAAAAACAGTATAGAGGTCAGATATCAGGATTTACAACAGAAGATGTGCTAGAGGCTTTATCAGGACCTACAGTTAAATTAACTAACTTAATGGATGGAGTAAAAGCACCTAAGAGTCAATCTTTCCTACGTAATTTTATTAGGGGTGGCGAAGAAGATACTTCAGCTATAGATGAAATAAATAAAAATATTGATTTACAACAACCT
>Ga0181393_1000666_pt1 | contig 12802 bp, 18 predicted proteins | sample 16SPOviralmetaG_FD_130122 | JGI IMG/M metagenome (GOLD analysis project Ga0181393, IMG submission 130122) | Marine viral communities from the oligotrophic San Pedro Time Series (SPOT) site, San Pedro Channel, CA, USA - 16 SPOT_SRF_2010-10-21 | ecosystem: Environmental > Aquatic > Marine > Strait...
ATCTCCTTTAAGATTGCTTATTTCAGCATGACTAGGCTACTAAGTAACCATAAAATTGTGATGAATTAGAAGTAATAATATCCATCTGTGCAGACCCAGAATTAGGTGAAATTTGAACCGTTGCTGTGTCACCAGCATCCATATCACAAAGTAACGACCCATTTTGTCCAAAATAACCATCATCTGCCAGTACATCGCCAGGTTTTAAATCAATATAATAAAGAGCATTAGAAGTATTAAATTGAAACCAGACGTAGTTGAAAGCACTATCCCAATTTGCATAATTGAGATTACACCCTATCATATACTTGCCAGTCACAGGCGCAGTAAACGTATAATTAGATGTATTATAATCTGAGTTTTGGTCAAAAACTTCAGCATTAAAAGCAATATTATAAGTACTATTGACTGCAACATTATCTTGAGCAGAAGTAAGTCTAGCTAAAAATGCTGGTTGCGTAGGCATGGTTACATGACCATTTGCATCTATGTTTATTCTATTGACTTGATTAGTAGCAAGAGCTAAATCATTAACTGTAGTACCTTGTTTTATTTCTGGAGCAATACCAGTTACCGATGGAAAAATAATTCTACTTGCTTCAGTAAGTCTAGCATCATCAAATTTTGTAACTTGTCCAGTACCACCACCGACAACAAGTGCAAAGTGATGAGTAGTTGCTGTTGCAACAAAAGTAAAAGAATGAGTACCAGTACCTAAGTTTACACTATTAACAGTTTGATTTCCGTTTGCAGATGTACCTATGTACAATCTAGATAATGCACCAGCATCTTGTGTGACAACAACAGATGCAATATAACTTCTACCAATAACAAGATTATCTACTTGTTGGTTTGCAAAACCGTTAACACCACTGTTGGGTGTTAGTTGAAGTGCTCCAGAACTAATCGCAATAGCTGAACCAGTTGCAGTCCAACCAGTAGTGTTAGTAGTAAAATCACCGTTTGAAATAAGATTAGTAGTAGTTCCAACACTTATACTTTTTTCAAATGTAGAAGTGCCACTAACTGTAACATTTTCAGATTCAAGAGTGTGTCCAGATTCAATCTTGACTTTGTTTGCATCTGCACCAGATGTTACACCAGCTATTGTTGTGACTGTAAGTTTACTCATATCTATACCACCGAAAGTTCGCCAGAGATTGTAACTGTAATTCCATTAGCGATTGTAATCTCGCCTGCACTTACAGCATTCTGATTTGCCGCAATTGTAAAGTCTGTAGTTACCGTCTGGTCATTTAGATAAAAAACTGCATCAGAACCACCACCAGTTGCACCACCACCTACAGATGTCCAATTACCACCGTTGTAACCTTCAAATGCAGTGTCGGTTGTGTTAAATCTTAGTACACCTTGTGCTGGTGAACCTTCTCTTTGTGCAGTTGTACCTGTCGGAACATCAATTCCTTCAAGTGCTACACCAACATTATTAGCTCTTGTTAGCGGCATTATTCTTTTCCTTTTAACATTTTTTGTAGTTCAGCTGTTGAACCAACAAACAATGCATTCGTTACATTCTTTGGTGCAGAACTAGGAACTTCTTTTAGTTTCTTCATCTTCTCTTGTAAATCACCAAGTTTTTCTGTTACGTCTGCAACCTGTTTTATTAAATTCCCAGCAACTTCATAGCTTCTAGGGTGTTCTGATTCTCTTGCGAGGTCTAGAATACCATCAATTGCATCTTGTCCTCTTTCAATCAGATTGTAAAAATTCTCTCGTTGATATTTATAATCATTATCTATATCCTGTTCATTGTTTTCTGTTTTAGGAACAAGAACAGGTTTTGGTGGTGTTACACTTTTAGTAGTTGTTTCCACAACATCTGTAATACCAAGAACATTATCTAGAATATCAGTTTGATTTGACATTTCATACAATTACGGTTTTGTAGGCCAAGTCACGTTACCAAGTACACCATCTGTTAAAGTTGGTTTCGCAGATGCAGGCAAATCACGAAGATCATCACGATAATCTGCCATATCACTTGACATTGTTACATCAGAGAGAGCATAGAAATCTGTCTCTGCTAATTTTGCATTTCGTTGTATACGAAGTTCATTCATAGGTGCTGCATCATCCATTGCCTTCATTTTGTCTGATAATTGTTTCCAAGTTACACCCCATTCTGAAGGGTCAGAAGATTCAATTGCAGAACCACTTGAATCTGAACCAGTAACTTTTCTGAACATTTCTTTGAACTCGTCTTCCTTTGTAGGTTCGCCACGCAAGACCCACTCAGTAATTCCAAGTTCACTTAATGCTTCTGAAGCTGTTGTTGCCATTTTATTTTCTCCTAATTAATAAAATTCTTTCTGTTATTTATAATTCTTTTTTTACGCTACTGGCGGTGCAACCCACCTAAACACTAATTGTGAATCAAAGTCTGAAGCACCAGAAGCTTTAATAGTAACATTATTACTTGCAGCTACCCTTACACGCACCTTATCATTAGCATGATTAAAGTTATAATATTTATGTCTATGAAGTAGGTGATAAGTTGTATCATTATTACTATATGGTACGTTATCATAAACGTCACCAGCAATTACACTTCCACCGTTTGGAGTAAATTCTAAATCAGCTTGAAACCACCTTGCACTAGGCGAACTGCCACGAAAGATATGCAAATCTAATTCAAGTTTATAAAGACCAAGTTTAACTGGTGTAAAATATCCACTACTTTCATTGATTGTAGAACCATATGGTTTAAACCCATGTACAGATTGACTATTAAATTTTGTCCAACCAGTTAAAGTTGATAATGATGTAGAAGTAATAGCAGTCTGCGTAGTCAATCCAAATATTGTAATATTATTATTAACAGGAAAGTCTATTGTTCCAGCACTATCAATAGTCAATGCAGACGTACCACCAGTATGTTGAATTGTATTTACTTTTAATGTTGATGCCATGTCCTATTTCCTTACTGTGCGATTTCTATTATAGACCAACTACAAGAGTTTTGATTAGAAAAACTACTAGACCAACCAAGATATGATGTGCCAGTGGAACCAGCTCTAAAATGCATTGTGTACGTTATTGCATTTGTAGTTCCAGCTATATCTTTAATATTAGTAATACCTTGACATGACCAAGCTTGCTTACCACCATTTGCTGATTCTGTATCCATTAAATTTCCAACACCAGACTTATTAAGAACAACATAGGAATATGAACCAGCAGTATTGTTATGTGCTGAAACAAGATAACTATGAAGAAGTATACTATTACTATATTTCGGTGTAATTGCTAATGTATGACCAGATGAAGTATAAGACGTTGATGTAGTAGTAGCTCTTGGAGTCCAAGTTGACGTATCTGAATGTACAGATTGAATAACCATTCCAGGCGCTTTGATAGAATTAGTGTCAGTTCCAATTATTTGTTTACCAGTAGGAACTGTAATTGTTGAACCACTTGCAGTAGTTAGATTGTTTACGAATAAAGTACTCATTGTGCAACCTCCATAACACTCATCATAACGTGCCGAACGTAACTATTTGCACCACCAGTGGTTGACAAAACTGATTGAAACGAAAGGACATCACCTACCGAACCAGTTGTTGTATCTTTAAATTCTCCGTCACATCTTTCCCAAGATGTACCATCTTTAAAATATGCTACTACATCAGAACCAGAACCAATTCTATAACCACATCTCATTTCCCCAGCAGTTGAAGCTCTTGCTGCTGTGAATCCAATTCTCACTATAAAGAAAGAGTTTGCATCTTTTCTAGTAACACTACAAGTTGCTGTTCCTCTTGTAGTTGAGGCGTTTAGAGTTATACTGGTTTGAGATGTAACATTTGTCATTGTTTGACCAGAAGCGGGCGTATTATATACAAACTGAAGAACATGGTTTGGTATCACCACACTTGAAGCTGCTGTCGCACCTAAGATATTATCTACTGTTAATGTTGAACCCATGTCTCTCTCCTATACAATCGTCAAGTCACCATTAACAGTTAAGTTAACAGTTCCAGATGTAGATACAGTCAAAGGCCCAGCGCATGATGCATTTTCACCAGCAGCAATAGTCACACTAGTGTTTAGAACTGATTCATTTACACGAAAAATATCACCTTTACCATTTGTGGTATCACCTCTGGCTCCACTTTCTCCTTGGAAGAAACCTACTCCAGCTACTGGTTTTCTAATTGGCATTTTCTTTTATCCTTATTTCTTTTTACTATTTATTCATCTTGACCCGTTACTGGATTATATTCTTTTGCATCTTCAAAGAAACTTGTTGTTTCATTAAATCCAAAATTATCATCATCTGGGTCAAAGTCAGTAGCTGCAACTGAATTTGGTGTTGGAGTAACTGAATATCTTTGTTCTCTCTTAGGTGAATTAACAGGCATGTCTGCATACTGATCAACTTGTACAGAGCGAATAACATTTGAAGACGTTACTGGGCCGTACAAGTAGTACTTTGCAGTAAAAGACAAAGTGTAGATAATACTCCTTCTACTTGTAAATTCACCTTCATAATCATCTTCATAATTAATACTATTTAACACAATAGGAACATCACGAATTATTTCTAATTCTGGAACTTCCCTCATTGTTACTGTATACTCTGGTTGAAAGTATGGAAGAATCTGTTCTACAATTTGAAGTGCATCGTCAGAATTCTTTGACAGTATATATAATTCAAAATTAATATTGTAAGGAACAGGCATAAAACCAGATTTAACTTGTTCTGCATCAGTTCCATCTGCAACCTTTTTAACCTTCATAACTTTATTAAGTTTTCTGGTTGAGTCGTATGTCATCCCAGAAATCTCAAAACCAATTCTTGGTAATGTGACTGCCACCTTTTTATTAAGGTTTGGATCTTCTGTAAGTCTAGATAACCACTTCTGTTTAGGCCCATACGCAAGAGGCACTTTCATGGTTTGAATTACATTACCACTATTATCTTTTTTCGTAAGTTGGATTTGATTAAATAGTGTACCAAATGCAACTACCACATTTCTTGTGGATTGATTATAAAAATATTGTCCAATCATAGTTTATTTCATCCCAGCATCACCGAATGGATTAGATTCAGTGAAGTCTAATATATTATCATCTGCAAGTTCAAAGTCCTCATTCTGTGAATTCTCATCAATCGTTGCAATATCGTAAGTTTCTAGTACTATATAGGACGCATCGGCACCCTCTACAGAATTTTCTACTGCAAGAGCACCATCTAGAGTTTCATCCTCAGTAATAATGAATGGCCCTGCATTGTCAAATGTAAGTGTACTTGCATCAAAACTACCAGCGCCTGGTTGATCGTAACCAATAGAAGATGAATCAAATATTCTACCTTCACCAGCACCTTCAAGTCTAATACCCTGATTAAATGCAGTAGTTTGTTCCAGTGTAATTTGATGTTGCATTGTATCCAGAGAATTATCTGTCTCAATGTTATCAAGTTCTGCAATACCAGTATCAATAACTTCTGAAGCATACTCAAATGTTTTACACTTGAGTTTGTATGTAGGTAGATTTTGAGCCTGATAAAAAGGGTCATCGTGATCTACAAACGTAATCTCAAAAAGTTTCTTTCCTTTTGCCCAATATATTAAGTCACCTTCATTTGGTCTTGATGTTTCAATTAGGTTATTATCGACAGTAACAAATTGTTCCCATCTTCTTCTTGCAACTGTAAAGGTTGCATCGTCTTGAATATCTAAACCAAATTTAGACATGAGTTCTTTTTCGCCCTCATATCCATCAGTGTTATCTATGTACATTTCAATAAGATATGCATCTTCAAAAGAAGAACTAATATCTTCTCCAAAAATACTATCAGTGCCAGCCATCTTACGAGGAATGTAATATACATCCTGTCCGTAAATACGCAATTGTTCTATGATTAAATCTTCATAGAGATGCTGTTCTGGCATTGTGCCTGTATCAAAATATACATTAGTAGGCATTGTCTATCCTATCATATGCATAGGCGGAAGTTCATATGCGAGTTGAATTTGTTCTTCCAACTGATTTATTTCTTCTTGCGCCTGTGTATATATCTGTTCGCCGTTTAGTGCAACTCCACCCAACATTTGAATTCCTTGAAACTTTGAAAGGTTTGCACCCCATTGTTTTTTAATGAGTTGTGTTGCGTATTTCTTTAAAAATATATCATCCCAAACATCGGCAAATGTGTCTGGATCTAATTTACGAAAACATTCAATAATGATAAAGTCTCCATCTACAAAATCTGTTTGGAAGTCAGCATCCATATACAGTCTGTTTTGGTGTTGGTTATGTCGTATTGCAGTCTCACCAATAAGAATGTGATCTAGAAAATCTAGATGTTGCATTGTCATTTCATAATGCATCACTGAAGTAGAACTGAAATCATATAAGTCATTTAGTCTTAATTGATATCTAACATCAAACATATTAAGTGAAGCTTTGTCTGTCATTGGAAATACTTTTACAATAGACATAACAGAACTTGGAACAGGAATATAGTTTTTCTGTTCTTTCCAAACTGCTGTAGTTGATGCATCAACATCTGTTACTGTTGCAAGAGTGGTATCACTTCTTGAACGATCAATATCTGCTTGTGAAATTTGATGTTTTAGATATACTCTTTCAATACCATCATAATGATATTGAGCGAAATACTGTAATGCCTCATCTATTCTATCCTGTACCTGATCTGGATCGACATTTATTTCGATTACAGGCTTACCTAGACTTCTAAGGCAGTATTCCTTAAATTCTGTTCTTGATGTAGGTTTTGCCATTTAAATTATCCTTTTATAGTATTTATACTACCCAAGTGCAATGCCCATTGCAATTGCAAATCCTTGTGTTGAACCAGCAGCTGTTTGTGTTGAACCGTCTGCAAACGCAATACCATTTGTTCCCACAACAACTTTACCATTACCATTTGGTGCAAGTGTAATATTTCTATTGGATGTAGTTACAATACTATGTGTTACTAAATCTAAATTACCTCCAAGTTGTGGAGAGCTGTCATCTGATACATTTTGAATACCAGAACCAGCAAGTGAACCCACAGACGCAAATGCAAGGTTTCCAGAACCATCCGTTTTTAGAACTTGTCCAGCATTACCATCTGCGACAGGATGTGACAATCCGTCAATAATTACTTTACCAGAACCATTTGGTGTGATTGCGATATTACCATTTGATGCAGAGACAATTGAGTTGCCGTTAACATCCAAGTCTCCACCCAATTGGGGTGAAGAATCATCAGCTAAACTTGCAATACCAGATGCAGAAACAACAAGGTCTATTGTTCCATCACTATCTTGATATGTTGCAGTTATATTTGTTTCTGTATTACCACTAAACATTGCACCGACTGTATCTTGAATAACTTCAGATAAGTCAATATCAGCAGAACCATTAAATGCAACGCCGTGAATATTTCTTGAAGTTGCAAGTATTGTAGCAGTGTCAGCAACGACACCACTCAAATTGTTTATGAATGTATTTGTAACTCTACTGTCAATTGCAGAGTTTACTCTTGCAGTCGTGTGATAAAGGTTAGACGAACCCTCTGATAAATCATCAGTATTGGCCGCAGAAATTCTTGCATCTGCTCGTGCATTTGTAAAGTATAAATTGGACGAACCTTCTGAAAGGTCATCTGTATCAAAATTTGTAAGATTTCTTGTATTAGTAAATACTGCCCAACCCATGTTTCCATGAGCAGAACATTGGTAGTGAAGAACAGATGGAGTTGTATCTGAAACAATAATTTGAGTGTATGCACCAGAACTGCCTGGAGTTCCACTTGTAGTCACGCCCGAAGTATAGGCAGTAGTCTTACTTGCATCTAGATAAAAACGCAAAGGGTGGCCAGAGTTGGAAGAATCACTCTGATCGAACCGATAGGTATTTTTTGGAATTAGATGAAGATAAGGTGAGAAGATACCATTGATCTTATACTTGTTACTAGAACCAGTTCCATGATATGGATGATCTGTGGTAGAAGTCGCAACGGTTACATATAATACTTTTGTTGCAGATTCATAATCGGTTGCATAATGGTTTGCGACAGTAACAACATTGTTACTACCGTCACGCATATACATTTTTCTGTCATATGTGTTGACAGCAACTTCACCCTCTATCAAATCTGAAGTAGATGGGATAGTCGAGTGAGTGTGCGACCTTTTAAGTTTTAAATCCACAGCCATGAGGCAACTCCTACATGACTACTTAGAATGTTCCGCCGTCAATACTCGCTGCAAAAGCTAGTGTATCAGAAGATGCTGTATATAGTAAAATACCATCATCAGAACCTCCACCGTCAAGAGCAGACAAAGTATTGGCAGAGTTCGCCACAAGTACAGAACCTTTTGCAATTGAGGTTAATCCTGTACCACCAGAAGTTGCTGCAATTGCAGTACCATTCCAAACGCCAGTTGCGATTGTACCTAGAGTTGTAATAGATGATTGTCCAACATATGTTGATGCGATTGTTACGGCATTTGCAGCAACTGTAATCTTATCAGCAGTTCCAACAACATCAATTGTATTACCAGTTTTAGTTAAACCAGCACCAGCAGAAATCTGTCCAGCACCAGAGAATTGTTCAAAGGTAATTGCAGTTGTACCAAGAGTTGGTGTTCCGTTTGTAGTTAGAACATAACCGTTGTCTGCGTTTGCAGTACCTTCTTCAACGAAAGTAAATGCACCACCTGTTAATTCAGAGGCTGCATCTGCATCTGGTGTTCTTGTAAGTACAAATGCAGCACCACCACTACCAGTTGCAGTAACTTTATAGAAACCGTTCTGTGTTTGTGTTGTCTGATCTTTAACAAGAACTCTGTCGTTTGCAGAAAGTGTTACACCATCAACTGCGATTGCACCATTAGAAGATGCAGTCAGTGTACCGTTACCATTGTTATATGTTGCAGCAAGGTTTGCAGTAGTAGCAACCTTAACAGATGCTTTAACATCAAGTCCATTTGCAACTGCATCAACATATGATTTGTTTACAAGTGAATCATCACCAAATCCAGATCTTCCCTCATAACCAGAAGGAACATTAACTGCACCTGTACCGTTTGGTGCAAGAACTAAGTTTCCATTTGAGTTAGTTGTTGAGATTGTGTTTGCATCAAGTGTAAGGTTATCAACATCTACAGAAGTCAATCCATTCAAGTCTGTGATTGTATCACCAAGTGATGTATCATCAGAACCGATTGTAATTCCATCGTTAGCAAGTTTTGCATTTGCGATTGAACCAGCAAGTTGTGCATTTGTAATTGTTCCAGCAAGAGATGATGTTGGATAGTTTGTTGCATCACTCAAATCAAAGGCTGGAGTTGCATCCGTAGCACCAAGTGCAAGAGATACCCCACCATAAGAAACTGTATTATTTGCAAGAGATGAGTTTGCAATCGAGTCAAGACTAAATGTAATTTTGTTATTTGATACAACTGAAGAAAGTCCAGTTCCACCTTCAAATGTCAAAACCTGTCCTGTTGTAAAAACATCGTTAGTACCACTATCAGCGGCCAATGTAAATGAACCAGATGGAACATCTGCGAATGCTAATGTACCAGAACCGTTTGTTGACAAGAATTGTCCAGATGAACCGTCTGATCCAGGCAACTCAAGTTCTAAGTTTGCTCCTAAAGCGTTTGGTGCTTTTAGTTGGATGTGATGTACTCCGTTTGAAGTACCCTCTTTAATTTTAATTGATCCACCAGTTGAACCGTTGTTACCTACAATCAAATCATCAACAGCTTTGTTTGCGTCAACAATAATTGTAGAACTAGCAGTCAATGTACCAGCTGTATGATCGATCAAGTCATTAAAAGATTTACCACCAATAAGTTTAACGGTAGAACCGTCACCAATGAAAAGTTTTTCATTGCCGTGGGTGTAGGCCATTTCACCATCTTGCAGAGATGATGGTGCGGTAGAACCAGATGACCTTTTAATTTGTAATGTTAATGCCATTTTGTTTTCTTCCTATTTGTTTTAAAAACTTCCACCACTCAACTTTAGAGTGCCGCCAGTTGTTCCAAGTTCATTCCTCGCCGTCCACTTTTTTGTGGTATCATTCCATTGTAGTAGTGCTCCATCAGTAAGAGGGAACGAACTAACATCTACATCATTTGCAGCAGAAACACTATTTAGAGCTACGTTTACACGAGTTACTTGAGGTTGGTTTCCTTGTGATACCGAACCTACAACATTTCTAGGAGTATTTACTTTTGCTTGAATAGACATATTTTCCTACCTTGATACGCTTGGATTAACAGTTGCAATACCCTCAACCACTCTAGTTTTGACGCCTAAGGAATCTGTTATGACCATATCATAAACATACCTTCCGTCATCAAGAGCGGCAGTTTGTACATCTGTTAGTGAAATTGTGATTTGTCCTGATGTTCGTGGATTAGCAAATGTTGAGGTAAATGTAACTGCTGTTGCTGATTGGTAAGTTTTACGAATCATTGTTAGTGCAGTATAACCAGCTAAGTCCAAAGCATCACCACTAGAATCGTTGACTGTTACTGTAGTAGTAAAGTCAGCGTCTTGATCTATGAATATATTAGAAATTGTTGCCATCGAACACAGTCTCCTTCTTCTTCTATTTATAAGGATTGTGTGTTAGATGTTTTTAGTTTTTAGAAGTTATTACTCTTCTTCTTTCCATTCTTGGTTCTCTTCATCCCAATCATAATACTTTCCGTCAGTTGGATATGTTTTAGGTGATACCCAAATACATTTGTCTTCATTTAAAGTCCAACTTGGATATGGTTTTGGAGGAATAAATGCATCTCTAGTTGAATCATATGTGCCACCAATTATGGCGTAATTTTTTCTTAATGGTGTACCACCATTTAAATGTACACCTTCTTTTGTATTGTATGAAGTTTGAATCCATTCGCCTGGAGAGTCATCAATAAAAGTATCCATAAACTCTTGTTCTGCTACTATAATATTTGTTACTGTTCCATTAAGTACTTTTGCAAAATGTGCCATAATAAATCTCCTTACGTTAAGTATCTTATAACAACGACACCAGAGCCACCGTTAGCACCAACAAATGGTGTACTACCATTACGACCACCGCCGCCGCCTCCACCGCCTCTATTTGCGGCTCCTGCTGTAGCTACGGTTGAATTATCTACACCACCATTACCACCGCCACTAGCACCAGTACCACCAGCTCCTCCATCACGACTTCCACCACCGCCGCCTCCAGCGTATGCGACTGAACTTCCACTGTATGCGAGTGTTAAACCGCCACCGCCATCGCCACCTTCTGTTGCTCCGTCTGTTCCACCAGCTTCACCAACGGCACCTTTGCCGCCGCCTCCACCGCCTCCAGAAGAACCAAAAGAAGTACCACCAGCATTACCTTGACCAGAAGTTCCAGAACCAGGCCCTTGCCCGTCTGAACCACCGCCTCCAGAGCCGCCAGCGCCTCCTGTTTTTCCTTCACCACCACCGTAACCACCACCAGTACAAGGTTGAATTGAACCAAGAGCAGTGTTTCCACCAGCTACTCCATTAGCAGTGTCACTAGTAGCACCAGCACCACCAGCACCGATTGTTATTGTGTAAGTTCCTGCTGATATACTTTGATTGGTTGCGTTGACCATTCCACCGCCTCCACCGCCACCAGCTCTTCTAGAACCACCACCGCCGCCACCAGCGACAATTAGATAATCGACACCAGTTCTAGAACCACCATCAACTATGAAAGTTCCAGATGATGTAAATGTATGAATAGTGTAACCACCAGAGGTAGTTACTGTGCCTCCAGTAACGTTAATAACATTAGATAACGCTCTCCATTGACCATCTCTATATTCTTCTGAGAGGTCAAGAGTTGAATTATATCTAATCATTCCATCTGCTGGACTGCTTGGACGTTGTGCAGTTGTTCCCTTTGGTATTTGTATATATCCTGTAGAAACATTTGCTTTATCAGATATTGCATCAGCTGTGATATCTACCTTTGCATCTGTTACTGCATCGGCAGCAATCTTTGCAGTTGTTACAGCATTAGTTGCCAAATCAGCAGCTGTAATTGTACCATCTGCGATTACAGAACCAGAAAAGGCCGTGGAATCAACACTTGAACTTTTAATTTTTGAAATTGGCATCTAAGTATTTCCTTAATTGTTAGTCTGCGTCTTTTATTGTTAAAGTGCCTGCTTTAACTTGTTTTTGAATTTCTTCATAGTATGTATTGTCTGGGTCTAGGGGAACTGATACTCCACGTTCACCATTGTTTTCAGAAACAATAATATTAATACAAGAGTTTTCGCCTGTCCTAATATCAGCCATATATTTTGCACTTTTAATATTCATATCTATAACTCCGCTGAAACTAAAGTTCTTACACTGTTGGAAACAGCATAGACACCAACCGCTGAGGCCGTAGCTAAACCACCACTGCAAGAAAAATTAACACCACCACCAACAGGACTCATTCCATTAATACCAATAGCAGTGGCAGTTATTGTGCTATTATTGTAAATCCTATAATCTCCAGCAGCACCAAATTCAAGTGCCGGTGTAGCTCTCATTTGAGTTGGAAATGCTACAGTAGCAACAGCAACCGTACTATTAGCACATGCCGCATTGCCAGGAATATAAGGTGAAGTTCCAGAAATTGGAGTTAGGTCAATACAATACCGTTGACAAAGCGCAAGCTCTTCTCCAAATGAACGGTGCTCGAAATCTGTAGCAGTGTCGCCAACTTCTAATTGTAGACCAGTTATTTGCCAAGTATCGTTTGCAGTATCAAACAATGTAGCAGTATGTCCTCCTG
>Ga0181393_1000667_pt1 | contig 12790 bp, 17 predicted proteins | sample 16SPOviralmetaG_FD_130122 | JGI IMG/M metagenome (GOLD analysis project Ga0181393, IMG submission 130122) | Marine viral communities from the oligotrophic San Pedro Time Series (SPOT) site, San Pedro Channel, CA, USA - 16 SPOT_SRF_2010-10-21 | ecosystem: Environmental > Aquatic > Marine > Strait...
ATCAATAACTTTAATATTTATATCAAATAAGTTTCAATAATAAAGGTTCTATAATTTTAATCTAAAAGAAATTTATTATGGCATTTAAAGATATGTTCAAAGACGAAAATGACATTAACGAAAAATCGGTTGTTGGATTCGCATCATTCGCAATGATGTGTTTATTTGCAATAGCTGATATCGGTACTGGATTTTTTGGAAAAGATTTAGTTATTCAGGAATTCATTTATAACTCATTCGTCATCATTACACTTGGTTCGTTTGGTATAGCTGAAGCTGGTAAAATCTTTGGCAAAAAAGAATAAAACATAAACCCTCTTCGGAGGGAATTGTTTTTCCTTTAAATAAAATTACATTATATTTATCTTTAGATAACAATATAACTGATATGGAAAAGTTAAAAAAGTATATCGTTGAAAATTATGAAGGTAAATTCTCATTCTCAGAATTAATGAGTGAGGGTATTCCAAAATTGTTTTTAAAGATTGAGGCTGTTAAAAAGGAAATTGCAAGATTGGAAGCTGAAAGAAAGAAAGCTGTAAAACCTTGGAAAACCGAAAAAGACCCAAAGAAGAAAGAAAAAATCTTAGTAGTACTTAGAGATTTAACTAAGAAGATTAATGCTAGACAAAAGAATCTAGCACAACTGTTGGATATGGAGGATAAGTATGTTTCTCAGATGAAGGCAGATGCAGAGTTAGATACTTCAGTATTTGAAGATACTGATTTGGGACATCAAGACAATGAGCCAGGTATGTTAAGAGCTGATTTAAGTGTAATCGAAAGATACGCTGAAGAGTTGGGTGAAATGATGAAAGATTTTGATGAAATGGATACTGAAATCGATTTACCTCATTGGTGGCAAACCAAAATCATAAAAGCTAAAGATTATATAATCGGAGCTAAACACTATCTAAGAGCTGAGTTAGAAAAAACAGACGGTATATTACACAACAAAGATAATAAATAAGAATGCAACCAGAATCGATTTACGCAGTAATTATAACACTTGTGACAGTACTAGGTTCAGCTGGAGCTTGGAGGTATTATGAAAAACGTGCGCAAGAAAGAAAAGAAGATGAAGATTACATCAAAGATGATTGTGCTAAAAGAATCGATAGGTTAGAAGCACTATTAGAAAAAAGTTCAGAAGAAAAAGATGATTTAAGAGAGAAAATCTTAGAACTTACCAAAGATGTAGCTGAGTTAACTATCAAAGTTAAATACCTCGAAATGGAGAATAAAAGATTATTAGAACTTAATAATCAGATTCTAAATAAATCGTAAAAATATTAGGATTTTTCCTAAAAATTTCGTATATTAGTATGTTTACCAAAAAGCAAGAGGATATGATAGCAAGAAGTTTATTCACAGAATCAAAAAAACTCAGAGTTTTTGATTTCGATGATACACTTGTTTTCACCAATTCCTTTATATACGTTAAAACCATAGATGGTAAAGAAAAGAAACTAACACCAGGTGAATTCGCTGTATATAAAGAGAAGCCAGGTGAAGAGTACGATTTCAGAGATTTCTACTCTGTACAAGAACCCAAAGAATTAAAGAGAATCACCAAAGTTCTTAGAAGAATTATAGATAAGAACAAAGGAGAAGGTGTATTCATTCTAACCGCAAGACCTCAAGCAGTAGATAAACACGTACAAAGATATTTGAAAGATATAGGAATTAGACAAAGAATTCCAGTAATAGGTTTACAATCTAATAACCCAAAAGATAAATCAAAATGGGTTGAGGATAAGATTGATAACGAAGGTTATGATGATGTTTATTTTGCAGATGATTCTATCAAAAATGTTAACGCTATGAAGAAGATGCTGAGAGATAAGGATGTGAAATGGCGTGTACAACACATTAAACATTAAAATCTTATATTTATAGTATATGATTAAGTTAACTGATATATTGAACGAAGATTGCTGGAAAGGATACAAGCAAGTTGGGGGTAAAATGAAGAACGGAAAGATGGTTCCTAATTGTGTTCCTGAATCAGTTGAAGAAAATGCAGTAGATGACCACAATGATAGTTCAGTACCATATGGTTCAGGGTATGATAAAATGAAAGAAGAGTTATCTTCTAAAGATAGAACATTAATATATAAGTTAACAACTATGGCATTAAAAGCAATGCCAAAATCTCAAAAACAAAAAGAGATTATAAAGAAATTAAATTTCGTTAGAACTAAAAATGGTATGAAACCACTATCAGAAGAAGTAATAAACGAAATAGGTATTTTCAAAATAAGTAATTATATTAATGGAATAATACCAAGTGGAATGATGAATACTGTAACCAGACAAAATAAAGAAAGGTATCAGGCAGTAATCAGAGATTTAATGCAAACGTTAAATCAATTTTGGAAAAGACATAACATACCATTTAGAGTAAGAAAGTAAGTATGAAACTATTAGATATCATATACCAAAACGAAGATTTACGAAAGTGGTTCGGTAAAGGAAAGACTGGTTCTACCAAAGGTGGTGGCTGGGATAGATACAGTTCTACTGGTAAGAAGTTAGGTAAGTGTGGTGATGGAGAAAAGGGAGATGCTTATGCAGCTTGTTTATCAAAAGAGAAAGCAGCTAAGTTAGGACCTAAAGGTAGAGCATCGTTTGTAAAAAGAAAAAGAGCTGACCAAAAGAAAGCTGGTGATACTAAAAAGGGTGGAAATAGAACAAAAGGTAAGACACCTACCTTTTCAAAAACAGGTGCATAATAGTTACGTTAATGAGTAAACGTTTGGTTACAATTAAAGTTAGGAAAGGTGATATTAATCGTGCACTTAAAATATTTAAAAGAGCAGTAATGGATTCTGGTCATTTATTTGAATTAAGAGAAAGACAAGAATATACCAAACCAACAACTATTAGGAGAAAACAAAAACAAAAAGCTATCAGAAACCAACAAATTGAGATTATGAAGCAAAACGAAATAGAAATTCCTAGTAAAAAGAAAAAGAAAAAAAGATAAACATATTTATTAGGGTATGGCAGATAATATTAAAATATCAGAATTAGTAGAATTGACATCGGGCTCACTTGGTGATGCTACGATTTTTCCAGTTGTAGATGGTGGTAGTACTAAAAAAGCTAGTTTATCATCTTTACAGTCATACCTTACTGATGATTTAGCAACTGATGCTGAATTATCTTCACAAATTTCAAGTGTTAACTCTACAATTACTGGATTAGATACAGATGATATAGCTGAAGGTAGTAATCAATATTTTACAAATGCTAGAGTTGATGATAGAATAAGTTCTTTAGGAGCTATAACCGAATCAGCAGGAGTTGATTTACCATCAACATCAAATTATATAAGTGGAATAAAAAGTAGATTAAATGCAGAAACTGTAATCTCATCATCCGCACAAATATCTTCATCAGCAGCAGCTGCTGGTTTTGGAGCTGGTGGAGGAGGTGGAGGAACAGCCGATTATACACAACTTACAAATGTTCCATCTGGAATAGTTTCATCATCGATACAAGTAACTTATACTGGATTAAGTGGAATACCAGATGGTATAGTTTCTTCATCTACACAAATATCTGCATCAGCTGCAGCTTCTGGTTTCGGAGCTGGTGGAGAAGGTGGTGGAGGAAATGATTATATTTCTGATGTAAGTTTAAATAACTCTACATTAACATTTACAGGAGTTGGTTCAGCATTTAATACTACAATTAATTTAGCTGCTGGTGAAGCTGATGGTGGTAATTTATTAACTACTGCAGATGCTGGTAACTTTCTTGGAACAGCAACATATGAAACTGATTCAGGTTCATTCGCTAGTAGACTTGATGCTGGTGGAGGTGGAGGTGGAAGTACACCCGCTGGAACGGTATCTTCTTCAGCTCAAACAATAGAAAATTTAGGAGGAACTGGAATACTATCTGGTTCATTAGATGTATCCCAATTAGATTTATCAAATACAACAACTGATGATATTACAGAAGGTACGATAAACAAATATTACGCTAACTCATTAGTACTTCCTTATCTTAATACATTACAAGTAAATTCTGGTTCTGGTGGTGGAGGTGGTGATTATAATTCACTTATCAATAAGCCATCTTTTATCGTATCATCATCAGTACAAATAGAAAACTTAGGATTCCCTACCAATGCAATATTTGGAAGTGGTACAGCATCCTTACAACAACAAATTAATGATATAACAGCAAGTCAAGCAAGTGTAACTGTAAATGATGTAAATGTATTTACAGCTAAACAAAAGTTTGAGCAAGATATTGAAGTGACTGGTAGTATCTTATTAAGTGGAGCTGGAAAACACTTTAGTGGTAGTGGTGCACAATTATTTAATATTCCATCAACTGCTATTGTAGGAGCGGGTACTGATAATAGTATTGTAGATGGTGATAATAGTGTAATTGTAGATAATGTTACTGGTGTAAATGTTACTCTATCAACAGGCCAATTATTTGTAACTGGTGGTGATGTATATGTAACCGGTGGAGCATTTAGTGGTAGTGGTGCTGGATTAGTTGATATTCCTGGTTCTGCTATTTTAGGTGGTGTTGATGGACAAAAAATATCATCTGGTTCATTCTCCGCATCTATCGAAGATGGAACAGGTAACCTTATAGTAGGACCTTTCGCAATTTTTGAAAGTAATGTTTATGCTTCTGGTAGTGTAACCGCACAATCTATTTCAGTTGGTACTTCTGGTACTCCAACTGTATATTCTTCAACTAATCTTAACTTATCAGCATCAAATGCAGTAGTAGTAACAGATTCTCCAATGAGATTGAATCCTTTCGCAGCTGCTGATACCGCATCATTCACATTAGCTGAAGGTGATATGGTTTTTAGTTCTGATGATAATGATTTCTTTGGATATAGAATTGTAAACCAAACAGGTAGTTGGTATTCACTAACTGCTGGTACTGTTACTTCAGTAGAATGGGATACTATCATAGGTGCACCTGGTGGATTGGTATCTTCTTCTGAACAAATTGTGGGAGTAGGTAACACATTACTTTCATCATCAGCACAATTATTACCTTCTGGAGCAGTTCCTGGTACTGTTTATTTTGAAGATACATTGGATAACATAAGTGGTTCATCTGATTTCACATATACTGCTGGAACTAGAACATTAAGTGTTAATAAGGTAGTAGCAAACGAATTAGTTTATAACACTTCTTTAACTGGAGCTGGTAATGATACTGGTTCATATGGAAGAGTTGAAACTGATGCATTAAATATTAACTCAGCAATAGAATTCCCAACATCAGATGGTACAACAAATCAGGTACTAAAAACTGATGGTAATGGTAATTTAGATTTTGCAGCATTTGCAGATGTACTTGGCAACGATAACATAACTACGGCTGGAACTGTAACAATGGGTACTGGTTCAGTAAATACCAATCTAACTGTTGGTGGTACATTTAATATAGGAAGTCCTGTTCATTCAACTTTTAATAATCAAAGTATAACTATTGATTCGGCAAACGTAAATATATTATCATCTGGTTCTTTATTACTTAGCTCAAGCATAGAGGTAAAGATTCAAGATGTATTAGTATTACCTCAAAGAACAACAAACCCATCAAACCCCGCAGATGGTTCAATGATTGTAAGTAGTAGTGCTGGGCAATTAAGACCTTACTTCTGGGATGGTAGTGCATGGAAAGGTATTTCGTTCACATCTTAATAAATTAGATAAATGGAAACGTATAACGTTATATTACATAAGGGTGTTAATTATCAATCCTTTTGGGATGATATGGAATCATCAGATGATGGTGGCAAATTATACATTCCCAATCGTAGAGTTGATTCTCCAAATCTAAGACCTAATTCCCCAAGACAATCATGGTACACTTTATCTGAAGAAGAAGTAACAACTCTAAAAAATGATGATAGAGTTATGGAGGTAGAAATACCACCCGAATTTAGAGATGATATCTTTATTGAACCACGAATAACTCAAGATGGAAATTTTAGTAAAACTACTAATGATGGTGGAGAATTTATAAATTGGGGATTGGTTAGACATATGACCAAAAAAGACCCATACGGAGCTTCAGATACAACTTCAAAAAATTACACTTATACTTTAGATGGGTCTAATGTTGATATTGTAATTCAAGATAGTGGAGTACAGTTTGACCATCCAGAATTCAAAGGAGTTGATGGTGTTGAGAGAACTGTAACTATTGATTGGTACACCCTAAGTGGTGTAACTGGAACTCAAAATGCAAATCACGATAGAGATTTAGATGGACATGGTACTCACGTAGCTGGTATTGCTGCTGGATTAAATCACGGAATTGCAAAAGGTGCTAATGTTTACTTTGTGAAAGTAAATGGTTTAGAAGGTGCTACTGATGGTTCTACTGGTATTTCAATTACTGATTGTTTTGATGTAATTAAAGGATGGCATGGTAATAAAACTACAAATGCAGAAACAGGTAGAATAAATCCAACGGTAGTAAATATGAGTTGGGGATATGGAAGTTATTTCGATTCAGTAACATCATTAACTTATAGAGGAACATCTCACACCGATTCCAATACAACTGGAAATGCATCTTATAGAGAAACTAATTATGGTTTAGTAAACAATAGTGGTTCTCCAAATTCAAATTATGTTTGTAATGTAAGAATCGCATCTACTGATACTGATGTTGAAGAGTTGATTGATGCAGGAGTTCATATAACTATTGCTGCTGGTAATAGAGGTAATAAAGTAGATGTGCCAGGTGGAACTGATTATGATAACTTTGTTGTAACCAATGTAGGTACTCGTTATTATCATAGAGGTTCATCACCATATTCAGATAATGCTATTTTAGTAGGTAATTTAGATTCATCTCTAAACTCAGCAACAAATGGTGATGGTTCTAATAAAGACCAGAAAGCATTTTCATCAGAATGTGGACCGGCTGTTGATGTTTATGCAGCTGGAACAAATGTAATGAGTTGTACATCTAATACAAATAAATTTAGTGATTCGGCATATTATTTTGACAGTAATTATAGACAATGTAATATAGGTGGAACATCAATGGCAGCACCTCAAGTAGCTGGTATGGCTGCTTTACTATTACAACAAAATCCAATGGCTACTCCAGCATCAATAAAATCTTCAATAGAGGGCTCTTCTAATATAGATACATTATATACCTCATCAGCTAATAACGATTGGACTGATAGAAGAAGTTTATTGGGTGGTGAAGAAAGACTTATGTTTAACAAACATACAAATGATAGTCCAACTATTATAAAAAATGTTCCATCAGGCCTATTTCAAGGTGGTGTTAAAATCACAACAAAATAACAACTTTTTAGATTTTTGATATATATTTATAAGATAGATGGGTTGGAGTGAGAAATATAAAAAAAGTATAAATTGTAACAACCCAAAGGGCTTTAGTCAAAAAGCACATTGTGCTGGTAAAAAGAAAAACGAAGAGATGGTATTTGAAGAAATAACTGAAGATATTCTAAATGAAAAACTGATTACCTATGGTAATAGAAAACCATATGGTCAAATAGTTTTTATGGCTGGTGGTGCTGGTAGTGGAAAAGGATTCGCTATCAAAAACTTCGTTGATTCAGCATCTTTCAAAATTAGAGATGTGGATGAAATGAAGAAACAACTTCAAATCCTCAATAGATTAGGTAAATTAGATATTAGAAGTATCCTAAAAAAGTATGGTAGAAATATCAAACTTAAAGATTTAGATTTAATCAGAAAGATTGAAAAAGATGGATTCAGACTTCAAAACCTAAATCTTAAAAATCCAGACCATGTATATGCACTTCATATCTTAGTAAAGGCAATGGGTATTAAAGATAGTAGTTTAGAAAAACTTTTATTGGGTAAAAATAATCCTGAAACTCTTCCAAATATATTATTTGATATTACTGCAAAAGATATAACCGATATTACAAAAATAATTCCTAAATTAAAACAAGTAGGATATAAACCAGAAAACGTTCATTTAACTTGGGTACTTACAAACTATGTAACTGCTATGTACAATAATAAGAACAGAGCAAGAATGGTACCTGAAGATATTCTTTTAAAAACACATGAAGGTGCTTCTAACACTATTTGGGGTATAGTAACTAAAGCTCTCCCAAAAGGAATGAACGGAAGAGTAGATGTTATACTTAACAATCCAGAACATACTGTATTTTTTAAAGATAAAGATGGGAAGGTAATAAATGGTAATGTAAAGGGATTCCTTTCACTACCTCTTAAAAAAGAAAAAGGTGGAATTTTCGCAGAAAAAGTTTGGAAAGATAAACTTTTCAGATGGGTTAAAGGAAACGCACCAGACTCAATCACAACTAATATGGAAGAATCAGTAAACGAAATAAACGAAGCTAAAGAACCTGAAGTGATTTCTCACCTTAGAGATATAGTTAAGAAAAAACAAAATAAGAAAATCAAAGACCCAATAAGTGGTAAGATGATGAGAGTAGATTTATACTCAGCATCAGCAGTAACTCAGGTATATGATGCAATTAATAAATCTAATAAAAGTAAATTTGAGAAACTTTCTTTACCAAAAATGGTAAACGTTGCATTTAGTGTAATGAAGAATGAATCTATTACTGAAAGGATGGATTTAAATGACCCAATTTTGATAAGGTTAAGAGCGGCATCAATTCAAAAAGCTGAAAAAGAAAAATTAGCAAAAATAAGAGCAGCTCAAATGAAGAAAAATGAAAAAGCTGCTAAAAAGATTGCACAAAATAATATCAAAATAAAAGCACTTAAAAAGAAAAGAGCTGATATTATGAGAGATATGGAGCAAGAAGCTGAAGCTGAAGGTGGACCAATCGCTAATAGATATGGTAATATGTTAAACAAAGTTGATGATGATATTATTAAATTGGGTGGAAATCCAATGAGTGAATCAGTAAACGAAAAAATAAATCCAAAGTTCTACGATGCAAGAGTTCAATACATAGACCCTAAGAGTAAGAAAAAGTTTGTTGGTGATGTAGTTAGATATGATAATGGTGAATATAAAGTTAACTTAGGTAAAGATGGTAGATTTGAAAAATACATCTTAGCAAAAGAAAAAGATTTAAAAATTGTATCTAAATCTAAGAAGAGAACATACGAATCAGTAAACGAAGGTAAGAAATCCAAAGATTCTACCGGTGTAAGAAAAGCAGAAGCTATTCATAATAATACAGATGCAATCATTGATTTGGTATTTAAGGATAAAAAAGATGTTAAAGAAGTAGTGGGTGTAATGGGGCCTGTATTGATTAATGCAATCAAAGCAACTATGGGGCATAAATTCAAAGCAGTTGATGGTAATGAAGATTCATTAAAAAAGTTTCAATCTAAACTAAAAGATTTTCTTAAATTCACAGAAGCGTTAGTTAAAAAACCATCAAAGGCCGGTGTTAAAAGACTTGAAACTATGCATAGAGAATGGTGGAATTGGAATCATGGTGCAGATGTAGTATTAAATGGAAGAATAAGAGATAGTATCATTGAATCAGTAAACGAAGGTAAAAAAAGATACTACCAACAAGATAGAATTGGTTCAGCAAAATACACAATTTCTTATCACGATGGTAAAAAGAAACACAAAGATGGTAGTGATTTCTTTGATATCCAAACTTTCAAAAATAAAAAAGATTTAGCAAAGTTCGTTAACACTTTACACAAAGGTGGATATGTTTATGGATTTAATGAATCAATGAACGAAGCTTATGTTGTATTGTATTCACCAAAGAAAGGTGTAAAACCAGTAACAACTGCTGCATACGCAGATAAGAAAGATGCTGAAAAGTGGGCAAAGGATTTGGGTGGTATCACAATGATAGTGAAAAAGAAAATTAAAGGTATGGATGAAGCAAAGGATATTGAAGTTTATCACAAATCTTACACTCATGCTATTGAAGCAGCTGAAGCTATGGCTTTGAAAAAAGGATATACTATCGAAGATGATGAGATGTTTACTAAGGTTGGTATGAACTCCAAAAGACCATCAGTTGGTAAAACAACTAAAGTAAATTTAGAATTACTTAAAAATGGTAAACCACAAAAGAAAATGTTACACATTCAAGTATATGGTATGAAGAATGGATACGAATTAAACGCATATATAAACTAATAAAAATGATTAAATTAAAAGAATTATTAAAAGAATCCTCACCAGGATTTGAAAATAGACAAGTTGGTGATTCATTACCTACATTGGATAGTGTACAAACTGCCTATCAAACAAAGAAGGCAATCGAAGAAAAAATGAATTTATTCTTAGAAAAAAATGTACCAACAAATCCATCAAAATGGTCTTATTATAAATCACAAGCAAAAAAGAAATTTGATGTCTATCCATCTGCATATGCTAATGGTTGGGCAGCAAAGAAATATAAAGCAGCCGGTGGTGGTTGGAAAAAGAAAAAATAAGTTTGGTAAATCCAAATTAATTTCGTATATTAGTAACAATTAAAATCAAGTTATGGCAAAAGGTAATATCTATTGGCTTACAGGTCAACCAGCACATGGAAAAACTGTACTCGGAAAAATGTTAGTAGAACTTCTTCAAACCGAGAAAAGAAATTGGAGAAAGGATGTATTTCACGTAGATGGTGATGACTTAAGAGCATTAACCATTAATAAAGATTACACCGAACAAGGAAGAATCAACAACATCAGAAGGGCTCAACTATTAGCTGAATATCTATCCAGCAAAGGTTGTGATGTAGTTGTATCATTAGTAGCACCCTATGAGTGGTTAAGACAAGAATTCAAAGAGAGAATCGGTTTAGATAATTTCGAAGAGTTTTATGTACATTGTTCAGAAGCAAGAGAAAGAGACCACTTTCATTCAAAGGATTATGTAGCACCACAAAAAGATTTCTTCGATGTGGATACAACTAAAGATAATCCAAAACAATCATTCACAAAAATAGTATCTTATTTAAGAGACAAACAAAAGTTATAAACCGCTAAATCAAATCAATGGCAAATGTAAAAGCGAGGGCAGATAAAGAATCTTCCTCATCAGAAGTAAAGTATTCATTCTTTGCTGGTAGATGGCAACCACTTCACAAGGGACATCTATGGTTAATTAATGAAAGATTAAAAGAAGGATATAATGTATGGTTAGGTATCAGAGATGTAGAACCAGACGAAAAGAATCCTTGGACAGCAGAACAAATTCTGGAAATGGTAAAAGAAGGTGAGTTAAAAGAACTCATTGAAGCAGGTAAAGTATTACCTACCATTATACCTGATATCGAATCTATCAACTATGGTAGAGGAGTAGGATATGATATCATAGAGCACGTACCACCAAAAGAGATTGGTGATATTTCAGCAACATCGATTCGTAACCAAATGAAAAAAGATGGTAAGCTATAAGAGGCACATTGCAAAAACTATAAGTTGGAGAGTAATAGGTACGATAGATACAATGGTACTATCATCAGTAATTACTGGGAGTTGGCAAATGGGATTAGCAATAGGAGGTGTAGAAGTTGTTACTAAAATGATACTTTATTTCCTTCACGAAAGAGCTTGGTACAACTTTTCTAAGTTTGGTGTAGAAAAAAAGGATTAACCTATATTTATATACATAGAAATAAAGAAGTAAATAGTATATAAAAATGGAAGATGTTACAAATGGGGATTCATTATTTCCCCAATATGACCCAACTAAAGACTTATCACAAGCTCCAAAACAAAGGACAAAGAGAGGTTTAGGAGCTAGACCACTTTTAGAATCAGAAATAAAAGAGGTACAACAAAAAGCTCGTTCTGCTGCTGAAGCCGCTAGAATGTTAGGAGTTTCCTACAACACATATAAGAAATATGCTAGAGAATACGGAATCTTTGAAGATTTAAAGAATCCACATGGAATTGGAATTAGAAAAGGCTCTAATCCAAATTCATTAGCACACTCCTTAGATGATATTTTAAAAGGAATGTTTCCAGACTATCCAGTTTGGAAGTTAAAGAAGAGATTACTCAATAATGGGTATATGTTGGAGAAGTGTAATAGTTGTGGATTTGAAGAAAGAAGGGTAACTGATTTCAGAGTTCCATTGGTATTGGATTTCTTAGATGGGAATAGATGTAATCACAAACATGAGAATCTTAGGATGTTATGTTTTAATTGCTCTTTCCTTATAAATGGGAACCTTACGGGGCCTAAAAAAGAGTACGAATATTAAATTTAAATTAAATTCCAATTATTTTTGGTTTTTTTGAATTTTTTTCGTATATTAGTTCTAATTAATAATATATAAAAATATAAACAAAACAAATTATGGCAAAATATTTTGAAGTTACAGTAGAAGTGGAAGTTGCAACACTTAAAAATGGCAACCCAAAACTAAAAAAAGAAATCTACTTAGTTGATGCACAATCAGTAACCGAAGCAGAAGCAAGAGTCGTATCAGACTTTACCGATGCTGGTGTGAACATTGACTACAAAGTAAGTGGAGCAAAAGAAAGCAGAATTATAAGAGTTATTGAGTAATGAGTAAAGAACCAGAAGTTATTACCGAAGAAGTAAAAGTAAAGGTTGCTAAAAGAGTTCCACCTGGAGATAGGTGGTCTCCTTTGGACAATACTTCTGTTGTTTTAGATTCATTGACGGATGTATTAGAGTACATCTATCAAAAGAATGGAAATACACAGTTCTATATGGATGCGAGAGAGGGCTTCACTTATGTGATTAACAAAGAAGAAAAGGTTATAGAGCCCGAACCAGAAAAAACGTATTCATTATATGGCGAGTATTAGAAAGTATTTCCGAA
>Ga0181393_1000668_pt1 | contig 12769 bp, 11 predicted proteins | sample 16SPOviralmetaG_FD_130122 | JGI IMG/M metagenome (GOLD analysis project Ga0181393, IMG submission 130122) | Marine viral communities from the oligotrophic San Pedro Time Series (SPOT) site, San Pedro Channel, CA, USA - 16 SPOT_SRF_2010-10-21 | ecosystem: Environmental > Aquatic > Marine > Strait...
AAAATGTTTACGGATAAGATAGTACCTATAAGTATTAACTATCCGTTTTTCTTTAAACCTATACAGGATGGTATGGATCGTCCTAAGTCAGAGCTAGCTTATCGTATACCAGCTAAAAAGTTTACGCGTCGCAAAATGCGTGAGACAGAAGTTGAAGATGATATGCAAGGTCTTGACACTACTATTGACTGGAAGAACACTGGTGATAACAGTTATGATGGTGAGAAGCTAGCGTTGCTAGTACATGATGAAAGTGGTAAGTGGGAGAGGCCAGATAATATACTTAACAACTGGCGAGTAACTAAAACTTGTTTAAGGTTAGGTGGTAGAATAGTAGGTAAGTGTATGATGGGATCAACGTCAAATGCTTTAGACAAAGGTGGTGATAATTTTAAGAAGCTTTACAATGACTCCAATGTTGCAAAGAGAAATAGAAATGGACAGACAAAGAGTGGTTTATATTCTTTGTTTATCCCAATGGAGTGGAATTATGAGGGATTTATTGACGAGTTCGGACTTCCAGTCTTTGATACACCAATCAATGATAGGCGAGGACCTCACGGTGAATTAATAGATGTAGGTGTTGTTGATTATTGGGACAACGAAGTTGAAGGTTTAAAAGAAGATCAAGATGCACTTAATGAGTTTTACAGACAATTTCCTAGAACAGAAGAGCACGCATTCAGAGATGAAACGAAAAACTCTTTATTTAATCTTGTTAAAATCTACGAGCAAGTTGATTACAATGAGGGAAATAGAAATTCATCTGTATTAACTACAGGTAACTTTCAATGGGTTAACGGTGTTAAAGATACGCAAGTAGTTTTTAATCCAGACCCTAGCGGTAGGTTTAAAGTTAGTTGGGTGCCTAACGGCAACATGCAGAATAACGTAATATTAAAAAATGGAATTAAATACCCTGGCAATGAACACGTTGGAGCTTTCGGGTGCGATAGTTACGACATTAGCGGCACTGTTGATAATAAAGGGTCTAAAGGAGCGTTGCACGGATTAACTAAGTTTAGTATGGAAGATGCTCCGGCTAACACTTTCTTTTTAGAATATATAGCTAGACCGCAAACCGCTGAGATATTTTTTGAAGACGTGCTAATGTCTTTAGTATTTTACGGCATGCCAATACTAGCAGAGAACAATAAACCTAGATTACTATACTACTTAAGGCGTAGAGGTTATAGAGGTTTTAGTATGAACAGGCCTGACAAGATATGGAACAAGCTTTCTGTTACAGAAAAAGAAGTTGGTGGTATGCCAAACTCTAGTGAAGATATAAAGCAAGCACACGCTGCTGCTATTGAAATGTATATTAATGATCACGTAGGTTTACTTCAAGATGGTACATATGGTACTATGTATTTTAATGAAACATTGAATGACTGGAGTAAGTTTGATATAAATAAGAGAACTAAGCACGATGCTTCTATTAGCAGCGGCTTAGCTATAATGGCTTGCAATAGGCATTTATATAGACCAAATCCTGAAACTAAAAAACAACCACTAGGTATAAGTATATCTAGATATGATAACAAAGGAATATCATCTAAAATAATAAAACAATAAATTATGGCGTATACGGCGGGTTATAATTATTTTCCCTCTCAAGCAGTTAGTGATCTAGAAAAAATGACTCAAGAGTATGGGCTTAAAGTAGCTAGAGCTATACAGTCAGAGTGGTTTGGCGGTAAGACATCTCGGTATCAAGAAGGCTACGGTCAGCGTAGTAGATATGGAGACTCTATGCACAACTTCCACAACTTAAGACTTTATGCTAGAGGCGAGCAGTCTATAGAAAAATATAAAAACGAGTTGTCTATAAACGGTGACTTAAGCTACTTAAACTTAGACTGGAAACCTGTACCTATAATATCTAAATTCGTTGATATTGTTGTTAACGGTATGTCTCAAAGAGACTTTCAAATTAATGCCTTCTCACAAGACGATTTTGGTGTAGAAAAAAGAACTAAATACATGGAGTCTATTCTTAATGACATGAGATCTAAGACTTATAAAGACTCTGTGCTTCAAAACTTTGGTTTAAATATATACGAAAACAATAGAGAAGAACTACCTGACAGTGAAGAAGAGTTAGCACTTCACATGCAACTTAATTATAAGCAAGCTATAGAAATAGCTGAAGAGCAAGCTATAAACGTTTTAATGGAAGGTTGTGATTACGACTTAGTAAGACGTAGAACTTTATATGACTTAGTAACAATAGGTATTGGTGCTACTAAAACTAGTTTTAATTATAGTGATGGCGCTAAAGTAGAGTATGTTGACCCAGCTAATTTAGTTTATTCTTACAGTGAGTCACCATATTTTGAAGATATATATTATGTAGGTGAAGTTAAAACAATACCTATAAATGAACTTGTTAAAGAGTTTCCTGATTTAACAGAGTCTGAAGTAGAAGATATATTAAAAAATTCTACCGCATATGTCGACTCTATTGTAAAGCAAAGACCTAACGAAGTTTCAGTGCTTTATTTTAATTATAAAACAAACGCTAACGATGTTTACAAAATTAAAAAGACTGGATCTGGTGCCGACAAAGCAATAAAAAAAGATGACACGTTTAACCCGCCTAAAGATATGGACGGAGAGTTTTCTAAGTTAAATCGTGTTATGGAAGTAATGTATGAAGGTGTTTTAGTTTTAGGTACAGACAAGTTATTAAAATGGCAAATGGCTTCTAATATGATGAGGTCTAAGTCTGACTTTGGTAAAGTTAAAATGAATTATAACATTGTAGCACCTAGGATGTATGAAGGTAGAATACAGTCTGTTGTTAGTAGAATAACTGGTTTTGCTGATATGATACAGTTGACTCATTTAAAGCTACAACAAGTTATGAATCGTATGGTACCTGATGGTGTTTACTTAGATGCTGATGGTTTAGCTGAAATAGATTTAGGTAACGGTACAAACTATAATCCTCAAGAAGCTTTAAATATGTTCTTCCAAACAGGTTCGGTTATTGGTAGATCTTTTACTTCTGACGGTAACCCTAATCCTGGTAAAATACCTATACAACAAATACAAAGTGGTAGTGGTGGTAATAAATTACAAACTTTAATAGCTACGTATAATTACTACTTACAAATGATACGTGATGTAACCGGGCTTAACGAAGCTAGAGATGCATCGACTCCAGATAAAAACGCTTTAGTTGGTATACAAAAGCTAGCAGCTGCAAACTCAAACACTGCTACTAGACACGTACTGCAAGGTATGATGTATTTAACAGCTGAAGCTGCAGAGTGTTTATCACTTAGAATATCTGACATATTAGAGTACTCTCCAACTAAACAAGCTTTTATTAGAGCTATTGGAGCTCACAATGTTGCTACTCTCAACGAGTTAAAAGATTTGTATTTATACGATTTTGGTATATTTATAGAATTAATGCCAGATGAAGAAGAAAAACAATTACTCGAAAACAATATTCAAGTTGCACTTAGTCAAGGTTTAATAGATCTTGATGATGCTATAGATCTTAGAGATGTAAGAAACATTAAACTCGCAAACCAGCTTTTAAAAATAAGAAGACAGAAAAAACAGGAAAGAGATCAACGAATACAGCAACAAAATATACAAGCTCAGTCTCAAGCAAATGCTCAAGCACAGCAAGTTGCAGCTCAAGCAGAGGTTCAGAAAAACCAAGCTCAAGCACAAACTGCTGCTCAACTAGAACAAACAAAAAATCAATTAAAAATTCAATACTTGCAGCAAGAAGCTCAACTTAAAAAAGAACTTATGCAGCTAGAGTTTGATTTAAATACTAAGCTTCAGTCTGGAAAACAAGTGATGAAAGACAAGCAAGAGTTTATGAAAGAAGATCGAAAAGATCAAAGATTAGATAAACAAGCTGAAAATCAAAGAGCAATAAAAGAGGGGAAACCGATTAAAAAGTTTGAATCATCAGGTAATGATTTATTAACAGGTGGAATAGGTTTATAACTACCACTGATTTATTATTTTATAAAATTATATTATGGAAGTAACTAAAGTAAATTTAGGCTCAGAAGAGCCTGAAGTCTATAAAGTAGACTTAGACAATCCACCAGTTCAAGAAACTGAAGAACAAACCAATGAAACTAAAGAAACAACAGCTGACTCAGCAGGAGTGGTGGGAAGCAATGAAAACACCGGATCCACAGAAGAACAAGAAGAAGTACAACCGCAAGCAGAAGTACAAGAAACAGACGTACCAGTATTAGAAGAAATAACTGAAGACCAAGTTCAAGAAAAAGTTGATCAAGTCGAAGAAGCTGTTGAAGAAGCTGTAGCTGAAGCTCAAGCAACTGGAAAACCTATACCTGAAAACATACAGAAGTTAATTAACTTTATGGATGAGACAGGTGGTGATCTACAAGATTATGTTAGGCTAAACACTGACATTAGCAAGTTAGATACTACAGATGTTCTTGATGAATACTACAAGCAAACTAAACCACATCTATCAGCTGAAGAAAGAAGTTTCTTATTAGAAGAAACATTTAGTTATGACGAAGACGTTGATGATGCTAAAGATATTAAAAGAAAAAAGATAGCGTTAAAAGAAGAAGCTGCAAAAGGTCGTAAGTATTTAGAAAATCAAAAAGCTACTTACTACGAGGATATTAAAGCTGGCGTTAAGTTGACGCCAGAACAACAGAAAGCTGTAGACTTTTTTAACAGATATAACAAAGACTCTAAAGCTCAACAAGAAGCTACAGAGAAAAGTACAAAAGCATTCAGACAGAGAACAGATGCTGTATTCAATAATGAGTTCAAAGGTTTTGATTTCAACGTTGGAGACAAAAAGTATCGTTACAATGTTAAGAATATAAATGAGATTAAGACAACTCAAAGCGATTTAAACAATTTTGTCAATAAGTTTATTGGCGAAGATAATACTATTAAAGATGCTGCTGGTTATCATAAATCTCTGTTTACTGCGATGAATCCAGATGCTATCGCAAAACACTTTTACGAACAAGGCAAAGCTGATGCTATAAAGCAAAGCGTTGCGGAAGCTAAAAACGTTGACACCGGGGCGAGGTCGTCTCATGGTGAAGTTACAGCTGGAGGTATAAAAGTAAGAGTGCTAGGTGATGACACTAATTCATTAAGGTTTAAAATGAAAAGAAAAAAATAATTAATTTTAAAATTTAAAAATTATGGCAATTTCGAATCCTGGTGGTAATTTGAATAGTGTGCCTGCTCCAATGCAGCAAGCAACGACTTCAAACTATCTAGATTTTACGTCTGGCGCAAATGACTGGGCGCAACAATACTTACCAGACCTAATGGAAAAAGAAGCTGAAGTGTTCGGACCAAGAACTATTTCAGGTTTTTTATCTCAAGTAGGTGCTGAAGAAGCAATGACATCTGACCAAGTTGTTTGGTCAGAACAAGGTAGATTACACCTTTCTTACAAGTGTAAAGTATCTACTACAGGTAGTGGTCTTAACTCTAGCTCTCAAATATTAATTCAAGGTGATATTGATTTAGCAGACTCTGACAACTCTGGTATTTCTAATAGTCACACTGGAGAGGTAAGACATGGTGTTAGAACTAATGATACAATAATTATATCTGACGCTACTAACGGTATCGTTAAAGCTGTTGTTACTAAAGTTGATGGTGATACTATAGATGTTTCTCCTTACGGTTCAGATACTTTAACTGGAACTACAGCAAACCAAGCAACTACTATTTTAGTTTACGGATCTGAATATTCTAAAGGATCTACTTATGTTGCTGCTGCCGGTGCTGCTGCTTCTGACTCAAGACCAGCAAACGAGCCTAGATTTAAGTCTTTTACTAACAAGCCTATTATTATGAAAGACTATTACGAAGTATCAGGATCTGATGCATCTCGTATTGGTTGGGTTGAAGTTTCTTCTGAAGGTGGAGCTTCTGGTTACTTATGGTATGTAAAAGCTGAATCTGATACTCGTGCTCGTTTTAACGATTACGTTGAAATGGCAATGCTTGAATCTGAGTTGTCTGCTTCTGACGGTGCTAATACTTTACTTGATGCTAACTCTACTATATTGAGCCACAGTGGTTCTTATGGTACTGAAGGTTTATTCGCTGCTATTGAATCTAGAGGTAACATTACTTCTGGTATTACAGGCGTTAACGCTGCTACTGATTTAGCTGAGTTTGACGCTATACTAGCAGAGTTTGACAAGCAAGGCGCTATTGAAGAAAATATGTTGTTTGTAAATAGAGCTTCGTCTCTAGCTATTGACGATATGTTAGCTTCTATGAATTCTTACGGAGCTGGTGGTACTTCTTACGGAGTATTTGACAACGACGAAGATATGGCTTTAAACTTAGGTTTTTCTGGTTTCAGAAGAGGTTCTTATGACTTCTATAAATCTGACTTTAGATACTTAAATGATAAAGCTACTCGTGGTGGTATTAATGATGCTAATGCAGCAAATGCTATTAGAGGGGTTATTATTCCTGCTGGTTCTTCATCTGTTTATGATCAAACAGTTGGTGCTTCTATTAAGCGTCCGTTCTTACACGTGCGTTATAGAGCCTCACAAACTGATGATAGAAGAATGAAGACTTGGGTAACAGGTTCTGTAGGTGCTGCTACGTCTGCTTTAGATGCAATGCAACTACATATGTTAACTGAAAGATGTTTGATCACTCAAGGTGCGAACAACTTTATGTTGATGAAGTAATATAGGTTGGGGCTTCGGCCCCACCTTATTTTTTAATTTTTATTTTATTATATTATGGCAAAAAAGAAAACAACAGCTACTAAAGTGGTTGAACAAGTAGTGGAGCAATCTGTTGAAACTATAGTTGCACCACCAAAACCAAAAGTTCAAAAAGAAATTAAACCTTCTTGGGAAGTAAAAGACAGGATGTACTACTTGAAAGGTAATAAAAAGCCTTTATCTAGAAGTATTAAAAGTTCTGGTGTTTATTGGTTTGATGAAACTAAAGGTTACGAAAGAGAGTTAAAATACTGTGAAAATCAAAGAACACCATTTGTGGATGAAATGAATGGTGATCAAAGATTAGCTCATATTGTTTTTAGAAACGGAGCTTTATTTGTTCCTAAAAATAAAACAGTTTTACAAAAATTACTTTCTTTATATCATCCAAATAGAAACCAGTTGTACTATGAATATAGTCCTCAAGAAGTAGCTAAAAATGAAATTGATATTCTTGAACTTGAAATTGAAGCTTTAACTATAGCTAAAGACCTAGACATTGAAATGGCTGAAGCTGTAATGAGAGTTGAAATAGGATCTGAAGTTTCTAACATGAGTTCAAAAGAACTTAAAAGAGATTTATTACTTTATGCTAAAAGAAACCCTGAGTTATTTTTAGATTTAGTTAATGATGACAATGTTCAATTAAGAAACTTTGGTATTAAAGCAACTGAACTAAACATTATAAAGTTATCTTCTGATCAACGCTACTTTATGTGGGGATCTAACGATAGAAAACTTATGACAGTTCCGTTTGACGAACACCCATACTCTGCGCTTGCACAGTGGTTTAAAACTGATGAAGGTATGGAAGTATATACTAATATAGAAAAAAGATTACAATAAATTTATTATCTTATAGATTTATGTAATAATATATTGAAGGTTAAACATAAACCATTAAACCGTAAACTGTAAGCCTTAAATCATAAACAAATTATTTATTAATCCATTAAAAAAAGAAACAAATGGACAGATTTATTTACATTAGAAACGCGGAAGATGACGCGTACATGAATACAGCTGCTAACTACAAAGGATCTACACAAGTAGCATCTGGAGCAGTAAAGCTTTTCTTTGATGCTGCAGCTGGTGCAGCTGGTAATAACGGCGGTTTTGACGAGATTACTTTAGCTGTAACTGCTAATAAAGAAAAAGAAGCTATGTTAGCAATTGGTGGGGCTTTAGCTGGTGGTAAACCAGGTTCAACCGTTATTGTTGCTGATGAGTTTGGCTCTGCTTTCTGCGATGACACTATTCTAAGTGTTACTACTATTACTAAAAACAATGCAGGTAATGCTCTTAAGCGTCTTATAACTTGGAGTGCAGATCTTGCTTTAGAACCTTCTGACAGCGGTGCTTGGGTTTATGCTTCTGATGCAACCGCAGGTGATATAAGATTACCTGCCGCGTCTGGTAATGCTGGAGTTTTTTATGAAATATTTATTCAGAAAGCACAAACAGGTGATACTCACATTTTAGCTGAAGCTGGTGACTTCTTTGAAGGAGCTTTACTTATATCTGACGCTGACACAGCAACAGAAAATTTATTTTATGCAGTAGCTAATACGGCTGAAGATGATGTTATTAATTTAGACTCTGATGCAAAAGGTAGATTAGCTGGTGGTTTTATTGAGTTAGTTTGTGATGGGACTAAATGGCACGTACAAGGTAGACTAAATGGTACTGGTACTTTAGGAACACCTTTCCATACTGATGAATCTTAAAATTTAGATTTAATAGCGCAAGATTTGCGTTTGATATTAATAGCCATCCTTTCGGGTGGCTATTTTTTTTTTAGGGTAATTAAACACTCTAATATGTAATACTCTATTTATAGAAAAGTAAATAATAAAATAACAAATTATGGCACAAAATCTTAATCAAATAGATATAGGTCAAAGCGGTGGAGCTTTCATAAATGATCAAGGCGCTTTTACTCCACCTACCGGTAAAGTAGTTACTGCTATACAAATAGTAACAGCTGATAGTACTTTTGCAACACTAACACCAGCTAACAGTGATGGATTACATTACCCTGGTACTACTAAAGACGCTTCGGCAACTGGTAATGGTCTTAACGCTGAAGCTATAAATAATGGTGGTGCTACTCAATTTCCAGCAGGTATGATAATCTACGGTAGATTTTCAGCTATAACTTTAGGTGCTAGTAGTGCTGTAATTGCATACTTTAGCGAAGAGTAATGGAAATATTTAAAAATAACAATGACTGGAACGAAAAAGCTGTAGTAGGCTTTATAGCGTTTGCAGTTATGTGTTTAATAATGGTAGCTGATTTAGTTACCGGTTGGATAGGTCAAGATTTAATAATAAACGAATACGTATACAACTCGTTTGTTTGGGTTGTACTTGGTTGCTTCGGTATATCAGGCGTAGAAAAGTTTGCTAAAAAATAAGTTATGGCTTTTAAATTAAAACAAAGTCCAATGAAGAAGATTAGCGCTGCTTGTAAAGCTGCAGCTAAACGTAAGTTTAAGGTTTGGCCTTCAGCTTATGCTTCTGGTTGGGGTGTTAGATGTACAAGAGCTGGTGGCCCTAGTAGATTTGGCGGCGGCAAAAAGAAAAAGAAAAAGTAACATGGCTTTTAAACTTCGAAATAAAAATATAGCTAGCGTGATTAAAGAGCTTAGAAAAGCTAGCAAGACTCACGCAAAGCAAGCTGACAAGTTAGAAAAAATAAATAGCTCGCCAGTAGCTAAACGTATGGGTAAGTTTCAAGAGTCTGACGCTCCAGACGCTAAAGGTAAGTTTAGAGATTTGTCTGCACCAGCTCTAGCTAGTTGGATGATTAAATCTCGTAAAGGTAACTTATCAAAAATCATTAGCAGTTTAAATCAACAAGTAGTTTTTAGAAGAAATAAAGATCCTAAGTACGCGTCTAAGATGCGTAAAGTAATGGATATTGTTAGAAAAAGATTAGGTAAGAAAGATGAGTAAAAAAGATCCTGTAGTTGGTACTGGTAAGAAACCTAAAGGTAGTGGCAGGAGATTATATACAGATGAAAACCCTAAAGACACTGTATCTATAAAGTTTGCTACAGTTGCTGATGCTAGAAAAACAATAGCTAAAGTAAAAAAAATAAACAAACCATACGCTAGAAAAATACAAATACTCACAGTGTTAGAGCAGAGAGCTAGAGTTATGGGTAAGATGGAGCAAGCTAGATTAGCTAAACAAGCTAAACAACAATTAAAAAAACAGCATGAGTTACGTTCAAAAAAATAATCCTATTAAGAAGGTTAAAGGCGGAGGTACAAAGAAAGTTTGTCTACCTGCTGCTAAAGTTCGTAGTATGAGTGCTAGTGAAAGAGCTAAAGTAGTTAGAGCTAAACGCACTGCTGCTAGAAGTGGTAAGTATAGAAGATCAGGTAAGTCTAATGTTAAAGGTGCTAGAAGAAAAGGTGCTACATTAAGAGATTGGTTTCAAAAAGAAAACTGGGTGCAAGTTGGTAATCCTAGTAAAAAATGTGGTGAAAAATAATGGCATACATACAAAAAAATAATCCATACAAAGTTACTTCTTGCGGTAGACGTAGAACGTTTATGCAAGAAGATAGTCCTTTAAATAAAGGTAGATGTTATGATGGATTTAAGCCTAATCCAGACGGCAGACCGGCTAGTGCAAAAGGTAGTTGTGTACCAATAAAAAAACTTAGAAAAACTACTAGAGGTAAAGGTAGACATTTTTTAAGTGCTAAAGAAGGTGCTGGTATGACTGCTGCTGGTAGAAAAGCTTATAAAAAAGAAAATCCAGGTAGTACATTATCTGCACCTGTAACTGGTAAAGTTAAACCCGGTAGTAAAGCAGCTAAGCGTAGAAAAAGTTTCTGTGCTAGATCAAAAAGCTGGAAAAGCAAAAGAGGTTTAGCCGCGAGAAGAAGATGGAAATGTTAAATATAAATAATAAAATGAAAAAAACAATTTACCTTTTACTACTTTTTACTACAACTTCTTTAGCTCAAGATGGTACGCTTGACTGCAACGGCAACGATGTTACTGGTGTTGAGACTTGGATAGGCGATGGTTTCTGCGATGATGGTGCTTACTCATGGAACGGTTATGACGTTTACTTTAACTGCCCTGAATTTAATTTTGATGATGGTGACTGTCCACTACCTATAACAGACACTGTATTTGGCTGTATGAATTTTATGGCTTGGAACTACGTGCCTGAAGCAAACTTTGAAGATGGCTCGTGTGATATGCCTATTATAGGTTGTATGGATTCTGAAGCTATAAACTATAACCCACTAGCTGAAGTAGATAATGGCGGTTGTGCTAACACACAATGCCAAGATGGAGAAGCTAAGATGCTTTTTGAAATAACGCTAGATCAATATCCAGGTGAGACAGGTTGGATATTAACAGATATATCAAATGGACAACCAGTAGCAAGTGTTTCACCTGGTGACTATTCTTACGATCAAGCTAATACTACAATACCATATCAGTTATGCGTTCCTGAAACAGGAGTAGAACTTATATTAAGTGATACCTATGGAGACGGCATGACTGGTTCGTTATTTAATAACGACTCTGATGATGGTAGATTTACCATACTAGCAGACTTAGAGCCTTGTGGAAGCCCTGATGTTATATGGGAATTAGAAGATGCAGACTTCGGTAGTGCAGCTTACTCAGGGCCTATATGGTTAGAACACTGTGATATACCAGTAGAGTATGGCTGTATGGATAATAGCTATATGGAGTTTAATCCTTTTGCTCAAGTAGATACTGGTAGTTGTATAACACCTCATGTTGTAGGTTGTATAAACTGGAACTCTTTTAATTATGATTCATTAGCTACGTTAAACGAGATAGTACCTATATGTGAGTACAGGATGGTTTTAAATGATAGTGGTGGTGATGGCTGGGGTAATTCACACCTAGTTATTACGCAAGGTGACAGTATAATCGGTGTGTATACGTTAGGACCTGGTATATACGAAGAAGTTAAATGGTTGTATCTTAGAACAGATATACCTATTGAAATAAAATACTTTGAAGTAGGACCACCACAAGTACCACAAGAAGAGTTGGAGTTTCAAACGATGCACAACTCTTTCTTTTTGTTTAATGATGCCGTAGATTTATTAATATCAGGTGGTGCTAATCCTTTTGCGTTTAATGGAGCTGGTGCACTTCAACCGTTTGAACCACCGTTTTGGCACGTGTACACTGCTTTACCTTATTGTGGTGATTATTGTATAGACGTGGTTGAAGGTTGTATGGATGAAGACGCTTTGAATTATAACGCTAATGCTAACACAGACAGTGGTGATTGTATTCAGCCTGTTTACGGATGTACAAATGAATTAGCATTTAACTATGATTCATTAGCTAACGTAGATGACGAAGGTTGTATACCTGTAGTTGTAGGTTGCATGGATATTATAGCTTGGAACTATAACGGTTTGGCTAACACATCAGATGGATCTTGTTTGTACTTTGGTTGTATGGATCCTGAAGCAGATAACTATGATGCAAACGCTAATGTAGACAACGGCGGTTGTTTTACAACAGTATTAGGTTGTACAGATCCAGAAGCTTTCAATTACAACGCTGAGGCTAACACAGATGACTTCTCTTGCATCGAAATACTTTACGGATGTATAGACTCATCAGCGTTTAATTATGATCCTCTAGCAAACACTAGTAACGATAATTGTTTAGAAGTTATAGAAGGCTGCATGGATAATCAAGCTTACAACTATGACGAGTTTGCTAATACAGAAAGTTATAGCTGTTTATATGACGCGGTTTGTATTGATGGGCCTGGTATTCCCTACTGGTTAAATGACACGTGTTACGCTTGGGTGATTATGGTTGATCCTTATTGTTGTAATAATAGTTGGGATGAAAAGTGCCAGCAGTTATATTGGAGGTGCAACGATGATTCTGAGCTTGATGTTAGAGATTTGATGAGAAGTAACGGTGTAGCTTTATATCCTGTACCTGTTGATGATTACTTAAACATACTTACTAAAAGTAAAGTAGCTATAGA
>Ga0181393_1000672_pt1 | contig 12727 bp, 15 predicted proteins | sample 16SPOviralmetaG_FD_130122 | JGI IMG/M metagenome (GOLD analysis project Ga0181393, IMG submission 130122) | Marine viral communities from the oligotrophic San Pedro Time Series (SPOT) site, San Pedro Channel, CA, USA - 16 SPOT_SRF_2010-10-21 | ecosystem: Environmental > Aquatic > Marine > Strait...
GATGATTTCGGTCAAGAATATGACCCAACAGAAATACCAAAAGCAACCTTGACTAAAGAAGAACAAGAAATGGTAGACACACAAGATGTCGTAAGTTATATGGAGAGAACTTATCCTGAAATGACAGGTGAGTTTCTAAAAATACAATTAGAACAATATGAATTATTTTGTAGAAAACAATATGATTATGGTCCACAAAATATAGCAGTAGGAACAATTCTAAAAACACCAGAAGATATTAAGTTATCGTTGTTAGGATTATGGTTCAGAATGAACGACAAGATAGAAAGAATGAAAACATTATTATTGAGAAATGGAACAAACTCAGTTGAGGGAGAACCCGTAACTGATAGTTTTTCGGATGTATCAAATTATGGAGTAATGGCACAAGTAGTAGCGAGGGGTAAATGGGCAAAATAAGTTATAGTCAATTCAGTATGTGGGACAAATGTCCTTACACTTGGGAAGTAAATTATGTCAAGAAAGAAAAGACTTTCGTTGGTAATATTTACACTTTGTTCGGTAGTGCTATTCACGAAACTATTCAAGCATATTTAGTATGTTATTACGAACGAACAATAAAAGAAGCAGACGCACTACCACTACACGATATTCTGATATATCGTATGAAAGAATTGTATAAAGAATCTAAAGAAAGATATGGTGATGACTTCGAAGTGGACCAAAAAGAAATGATTGAGTTCACTAATGACGGATTTACAATCATTGATGAGTTCTTGAAAAGAAAAGGTAGTCATTTCAAAAAGAAAGATACAGAATTAGTCGGTATCGAGATGAATCTAAATTACAAACTACCAAAAGATATGAGATTTGTTGGGTTTATGGATGTTGTTCTACACGACAAGAAAACGGGTCGTATGAAAGTAATTGACATCAAATCATCCACTATGGGTTGGAATAAGTATATGAAAGCCGACAAGAACAAAACTAATCAGTTATTGTTGTATAAACACTTTATGGCAAAACAATTAGAAATATCGGAAGATAAAATAGATGTTGAATACTTAATATTAAAGAGAAGATTATATGAAAATATGATGTATCCACAGAAAAGAATTCAGGCATTCTCACCTGCGAGTGGTAAACCAAGTGTTAATAAGGTTATGACAAGACTACAAGAGTTCATAGACGAGTGTTATGATGACAAAGGTAAGATTATTGCACACGACTACGAAAAATGTGAAAAGCACTTAAAGTGCAGAAGTTGTAAGGATTTATAATGACAGAACCAAGTTTAAGAATTAAAGTAACGGACTTTTTAGCAACAGATTTTGAGCAGGAAGTGTTTCAAGAGTTGATGAAACTCAAACAAATGGATTACCTAAGTGGTGTTCCATTTCCACTATATTTTTGGTATGATAGACAAACAGAAATGGTAGATTTAAAAGTTCTTGAACCATTTATCAAATATTGGAAAACTGAGGGTGAGTTCCATACAAAAATAATCATTATACCAGAATTAACTGATGACCAAAATAATTTTATCACTTATGATATCAGACCTAAAGGAGTTAAACCAGCAAATAAAGATTACTTAGAAAATTATAGATTTGCATACGAGTATGATAATCCAAGAGATATTTTAAAGGGATTAGAAGAATTCAAAAAAACATATGAGTTCATTAATAAAGAGGAACTCAATCCAGAACCGACCAGAAAACAAAAAAGAAACGACTAATGAAGATAGCAATTATCGGAAGTCGAACCTATACTAATAAAAAGAAAATGAAGAACTTTATGTTCCGATTAAGAATGGAACATCCAGAAGTAGAAATAGTTTCTGGTGGTGCAAAAGACGGAGCAGATAAATATGCAAAGAAATACGCATTAGAGTTTAAAGTTCCTTATAGTGAATTCCCACCACAACACCAACCACATAATATGTATTGTGTAATGGAAGCTTATAACTATGGAAAACCTTATAATGTAGGTTATTATCACAAACGAAACAAAGATTTAGTCAAATATTCTGATAAAGTGGTGGCATTTTGTAAAGAAGGAGAGATTACCAACGGAACAAGGTCGGCATTAGAATATTGTGAAAAAATAAATAAAAAATACATTATTTTGGATTAAACCAACTATTTATATATATACATATATACAGAATTATGAAAGAAGATAAATTAACATCAGTAAAAGTCATTAACGAACTTTATCGTAAGTTTAGAGAAAAATCTATTCGTGATGACTTTTCATTACAAAAATTAGTAAATCGCAGTCTGGACTTATTTGTTCACGATGAAAAGTTTCAAAAAACTATCTTAGAGTATGATAATTTAGAGGAAAGTGGTTCGAAATACTAAAACTAAAAAGGGTTATATGACAGATTTAAAATTACCAAAATTAAAAAAAGTTAAGTCGATAGAAAGAAGAGACAAGAAAAAAATCTTACTACTATCAGATGATTTAAGAATGCATAGTGGTGTCGGTGTAATGTCGAGAGAGATTGTTATGGGGACCATTGATAAATTTGACTGGGTTCAGATTGGTGGGGCAATAGACCATCCAGACAAAGGTAAAATTGTTGATATGAATCAAGCTATGGCAGATGAAACTGGTGTTGAAGATGCATATTTAAAAGTGTTTCCAGTGAGTGGATATGGTAGTCCAGAGTTAGTTCGTCAATTAATCCAGACAGAAAAACCAGACGCAATTTTGATTTATACAGACCCAAGATTTTGGATTTGGTTGTATCAAATGGAACACGAAATCAGGCAACACATACCTATTTTCTATTACAACATCTGGGATGACTTACCTTATCCAAGGTGGAACGAACCTTATTATGAGAGTTGTGATTTAATTATGAACATATCAAAGCAAACACACAACATTGTTCAAAATGTATGTCAGAATAAACCAAGAACAGATTGGGATTCAACATACATACCACACGGAATCAATGAGAAAGATTTCTATCCAGTCAAAAATGAAAAAGAAAGATTGGAAATGAACAAGATGAAGTCAGAACTTTTCAGAGGACAGGATGTAGACTTCTCAATGTTATATATTAATCGTAACATCAGAAGAAAGATGACATCTGATACTATTATGGCATTCAGAGAATTTGCATACAGACTTCCAAAGGAAAAAAGAGATAAGACTGCATTTATATTACACACACAACCAGTTGACGGAAATGGAACAGACTTACCTGCGGTGGTTCAAGAAATGTGTCCAGATTTAAATGTAATATTTTCAACAAATAAGTTAGATAACAAACATATGAACTTCTTATATAATATAGCAGATGTAACTATCAATATAGCATCCAATGAGGGATTTGGATTAGGAACTTGTGAATCATTGATGTGTGGAACACCAATTATTGTTAATGTTACGGGTGGTATGCAAGACCAATGTGGATTTAGATTAAAAGATAAACATTTAACTTACCAAGATTATGCAGAGATTGAGTCTCTACACGATTGGAGAAAGTGGGAACACAACGAAGACTTAACTCACGGAGAGTGGGTAAAACCAGTATGGCCAAGAACTCGTTCATTACAAGGTTCACCACCAACACCATATATCTTTGATGACAGGTGTGATTGGATTGATGCTTCTAATTCCATAGAACACTTTTACAATATGACACCAGAGGAAAGAAAAGAATGTGGATTTAAGGGACACGAGTTTGTAACCGGTGATGACGGAATGATGTCAGCTAGACATATGGGTCAATTATTTATAGACCATATGGAAACTGCACTTGATAAGTGGACACCAAGAAAGAGATATGAGGTATTAGAAGTATGAGTAAACCATTAGTATTAGTAACTGCACCAGTTGGAACAAGAAGTGGATACGGAAACCACTCACGAGATATTTGTAGAGCTTTAATTGAGTCTGATAAATATGATGTAAAAATAAATCCAGTTCGTTGGGGTAATACACCACTAAACGCATTGGAAGAAAACAATCCACATCATCTTGAAATATACAAAAGACTTTTACAAGAACCTTCAATGGAAAGACAACCAGACTTGCATTTACACATTGTAATTCCAAATGAGTTTCAACCACTTGGTAAAAAGAACATAGGTTTTACTGCAGGTATAGAACACACTATTCCACCAGGTGATTGGGTTGAGGGTGTTAACAGAATGGATATGACAATATTCACATCAGAATTTAGTAAGAAGTCATTTGCTGACATACAATATGATAGAGTTGATAATAATTCTCAACAAGTTATGGGTAAACTTAAAATGGATAAACCATCAGAGGTATTATTTGAAGGTGTTGACCCAGACATTTACAAAAAAACAAGTGAATTTACACTTGACTTAAAAAATGAGTTTGATAAGATAAAAGAAGACTTTTGTTTCTTATTCGTAGGACATTGGTTACAAGGTAATCTTGGAGAAGATAGAAAAGATGTGGGTATGATGTTAAAAGTTTTCTTACAGACATTTAAAAATGTAAAGAATCCACCAGCAATCATATTGAAAACAAGTAGTGCAGGATTTTCAGTCATTGACAGAGAAGATATTAAGAAAAAAATTGATATGATTAAGTCTCAATATACTGGGAATTTACCGAAAATATATTTATTACACGGAGACCTTAGAGATGAAGAGATGAATCAATTATATAATCACCCGAAAGTAAAAGCACATTTAACCTTTACTCACGGAGAAGGATTCGGAAGACCATTGTTAGAAGCATCATTTAGTGGTAAACCAATTATTGCACCAATATCAACTGGACAATCTGATTTCTTGGATTCACAATATACCATAAATCTACCACACCAAATGGTAAAGGTTCCTAATAACGCATTTCCAAAGGAATATCAGAATACAGAAGCACTTTGGTCTCAAGTAAATTACGAGGAGTCGGCAAGGATATTAAGGGATATTTTTGAAAACTACAAAAAGTATGAACTTCGTGGTAAGAAACAAATGATTGTAAATAGAGAAATATTTACTCACGAGGAAATGAGTAAAAAATTAATATCAATTGTCGATAAAACATTAGAGAATGTCCCACAAGAAGTCAAATTGAAACTACCAAAACTTAAAAAGGTTTAGTATGGCAGAAAAGAAAATAACTTGTCCACATTGTTTGAGTGATAAACATTGTTTTGAAGAAGATATAAACGAAATAGAGAACTTTAAATCCTATATGTGTTTCAATTGTGGATTTACAAGTAATACATCATACACAGACAACTCAGAAACATTTAGTAAACTTTTAGAAAGTTCAACACAATTAGTTCGTGATATAGTATTTTTCGATTATGATAGAAAAATATCTTGGCTTCCAACAACACTCAATATGGGAAAATTAGGAATCATTTTTCCAGAGGGAACTAAAAATAATTGGAATTGGAAACTGGTAGAGGTTCGTAAGTTGTCACCAGAAGAACAAAACGACCCACAATATGAAGGACACGAACATACCTTAGATTTAGATAACTCTAAAACATTTGGACAATATGAATTCTTAGATGCTTGTAAAGAAATGGGGATTATCAAAGAACTATGAGAAACACGATATGGCAACAAGTTCAACCAGGACAAATAGTTTCTTTCTTATACAAAAGTAAAAACTCACCACGAGCAGAGAAAAGAACCGTATTATGTTTAGACCCAGAGTATACTTACAGAAAGAAGTCAACAAAAAGAAATGTTAAGTTATTCGTTGGATTACAATTAGAAACAACTTTAAGGGGTCCTATAAATGCCAGAACATTGGACCAGGCTCTTAGATTACTCGGTGGAACACAATTAGATAGGGGTGTTGTTGAGGTTGGTAATTTTGAAGATACAATGAATGACACAGATGCTGAAATTCTTTACGAATCAATTAAGACATTTGTAAAAAAACACGATGTTTTTAGAACATTCTTTTTACGAGAGTGTAGAAAAAGAAGAGTTTACTTAGTTGATAATTACAAGAGACTACCAGAATCTCAAAGAAAAAAAATAATATCTGAACAAAGCTTGGAGAGATTAACAGATGAAAATTAGTTATGGAATTACGGTTTACAATGAACACAAAGAATTAGACGATTTACTACATCATCTATCTAAACACATTAGAGAAGAAGATGAAGTGGTGGTTACACAAGACATATCAATGGTGGGAACGGGTGTGTTTGAACCTGAGTTTCACGCTCTTGAAAAGATATTAGAAAAATATGAGTATCACGATTTCTTTAAACCAAGACAATTAAAAGTAACGACATTTGAATTTAAAAAAGATTTCTCTGCATTAAAAAACTATACAAAAGAACATTGTTCAGGTGATTATATATTTCATATTGACGCAGATGAAATACCAAACGAAACCTTAATTAAACAATTACCAGATATATTAGAAATCAATGATACTGACTTAGTATGGGTTCCAAGAATCAATATTGTAAATGGTATTACGGACTGGCATTTACATCATTGGCATTGGAGACAAACTGAACAAGGATGGATTAACTTTCCAGATTATCAAGCAAGAATATTTAGAAATACTGATGATATCAAATGGATTAAACCAGTTCACGAGGTAATAGACGGAGCAAAAACTTACTCACATTTACCACCACACGAAGAACTGACTTTGAAACACGAAAAAGAAATTTTAAGACAAGAACACCAAAACAGATTATACGATTCAATCATATAGGAGATGATATGTTAAACATAGAAAATATAGAGAGTTTATTTTACGAAGTTGTAAACTCAGAAGAATGGAAAGAACTACAAGAAAAATTTAATAATGCAGATGACATTTATGTCTTGGGACACGGAGGTAACCTAGCAGTTGCATCACACGCAGCCATTGACATTTCAAGATTAAGTAATGGGACAAAAAATGCAATGTGTCCAGATAGTGCTACCGTAGTAACTTCATTGATTAACGACACAGACTTTGACCAGTGGATGGTTCAATGGTTAAAAATGGTAACTTCAAGTAAAACAAAACAACAACTGGAAAAAACTTTAATTTTAGGGTTTTCATCTTCCGGAACATCAAAAGATTTAATTAAGTCTTTTCAATGGGGATACTCAAATGATATACCAATCGCGTGTGTAACTGCAAAACCATTGTCTGAAAAAGTTCCTACAATTAGTGAGGTTGCTGTTGGTTGTGATTACTATCATACAATTGAAGTATTGTCATTACTATTACAATATGAACTAACTCACGGGAGTGGTAAGGTGTGTCCACCTATTGGTGATAACAGACCAGATGATATTTCAAGACTTAACACTATTGGAGAACCAAGAGTAGTTGGTTTTAAAGATGAAACAAAAAACATTGCTATTGATTTTGATGGTGTAATACATAAAAACTCAAAGGGTTATCACGATGGTACAATTTATGATGAACCAATGGATAACTCTTATCATGCATTAGAGAAGTTATCAAAGGATTACGATGTAGTTATTTTTACTTGTAAGGCCAAACCAGACAGGGGATTGATAAATGGTAAGACAGGAACTGAATTAGTTTGGGAATGGTTAGAGAAATACGAAATGGATAAATTTGTAACCAAAGTTACATCAGAAAAACCAAGAGGTGTTCAGTATATCGATGACAAAGGATATCAGTTCACTACTTGGAAAAAGTATTGGGATGATAATGAATGAGATAACTGCCGTAGTACCTACAAGAAAGGGTTCAGAGAGGGTAATAAGTAAAAACACTCGACCATTTGCTGGTAAGAGTTTATTAGAATACAAACTATTAACTTTACTTCAATTAAAAAAGGACAATATAATATCAGATATCGTTGTAAATAGTGATTGTGATGAATCAAGAAAAATATCAGAGAATTATGGTGTAAGATTTGTTGAAAGACAATCAGGACTAGCAAGTTCAGAAGCTCCAATAACATCATATTGGAGAGATGTTTTAATGAATACAAATACAGAACACTCTATGTTATGTCAATGTACGAGTCCATTAATTACATATGAAACTTATGTTGATGCAATCCAAAGTTATAATGGTAGGTCTCTAATAGGTGTCGATAGAATTAAGGACTATGTTTGGAGAAATGATAAACCACTAAATTATGATTGGCCAAATCACCCAAAAAGTCAAGACTTATCTGATAAGTTCTACAAACTGAACTTTGGTATTGTAATTACATCAAAAGAAGAATTTAGTAAACATAATAACATCAAAACACCAGTCAGTGATTTGTATTCGATTCCTATTGATGAATCACTTGACATAGATAATGTGGTGGAGTTTGAGTTAGCAGAAAAAATGTATGAGGAATAAAATGAATATTGTAAATGACAACTATGATTTATTAGAAATGAAACAACCATATCCAATTTGGATAATAGATAACTTTTTAGACGAAGAAGTTTTAAAAACGATTCACGAATTGTGGCCAGGTTTGGACGACCAAAATTGGCATGGTGGACACGAGATGATAGATGGTGAAAAGAATATACTTGAACAAGGTATGATTTCGTATGACATAAATGACACCAAGGGATATTTAAATGAGTTTTTAACTTACATTCATAGTCAAGACTTCACTGACAAGATTTCTCAAATGACAGGAATTGATAATTTAGTTGGTGATGAAAGTATGAGGTGGTCAGGTATTAGAACAATGGTAACTGGTGGATTTCAAGCAGTTCATAGTGATGCAAGACTAAACCCAGAATCAGGTTTGAGGAAAGAACTAACTTGTTTAATTTATTTTAATGAAGATTGGAAACAAGAAGATAGTGGTTTTTTCGAAGTGTGGAATGATGATATGACAGAGTGTACTAATTCTATATCACCAATCAGTAATAGAATGGTTATATTTTTAAACTCTGACACTTCATATCACGGAGTTCCAGAAGTATTATCAGAAAGAAAGTCAATCACTTGGAGTATACTGAAAAGTGGTGAGGTAGGTGAAAGAAGTAAAGCACTATTTGTTTCCAGACCACAGGATGATAAAAGAGTGGGAGAGTTAGGAAAGAAAAGAGCTCTCGTAAAAGACGCACATAAGTAAGGAGTCAATATGAAATATCCAATGTTTAAGGTTCACATCAATACAGATGAGGCACTCAAACAATTAGAACCAGTTTTAAATAGTGGTTTCGTAAATGAAGGTGAACAGGTTACCGAATTAACTGATTACTTCAAAAATTGGTTTAATCACGAACAAACAATATCACTAAATAGTTGTACATCCGCACTAACATTAGCTCTTAAGTTGAGTGATGTTGGTCCAGGAGACGAAGTTATAGCTACATCAATGACTTGTGTTGCATCTAATACACCAATACATACATTTGGTGCAAAAGTAGTCTGGACTGATATTGACCACAGGACAGGTAATATAAATCCAGACACAATAGAAGAATTAATTACACCAAAAACAAAAGCACTTTTATGTGTTAACTGGTCAGGACTTCCTTGTGATTTAGAAAAGATATACGATATTTGTGAAAAGAATAATATAAAGTTTATTCAAGACGCTGCTCATTCTATGGGAGCAACATATAAAGGAAAACAATCACACCATTTTGCACATTACACTTGTTATAGTTTACAGGCTATCAAACACATAACAACAGGTGATGGTGGATTACTGGTTGTCAACACTAACAAAGAGGAGTTCCAGAGAGCAAAAGCTCTGAAGTGGTTTGGTATCGACAGAGACTCAACCAAAGATGAAAAGGGTGAGTGGAAAGGTCAAAGGTGGGAAATGGATGTCGTAGAAGCCGGATTTAAGTTCCATATGAACAACATAACAGCAGCAATAGGTTTATCTCAAATACCACACATCAGTAATATTATTGACTCACATAAAAATAATGGACTTTTATATGAAGAAATATTTTCAGATAAAATGTCTATTAATGGTTTAAGTTATCCAAAAGAATCATCACCAACATTTTGGGTTTACACCGCAATTCTATCAGAAGATTTAGATAGAGATAAAATATTACAAGAATTAAATGATGAGGGAATAAATGCCGGAGTGGTTCACGTTCCTAATCATTATTATACTTGTTTCAAGGATAGTTTTAAAGACCTACCAGAAACCGATTACTTCAATAAACACCAGATATCCCTACCTTGTGGTTGGTGGTTAGATGAAGATGATATTAGACATATAGCAAACTCATTATTGGAGAAGTGTGAAAAAAGTAGCATTATTAGGAAGTAGAGATATTTCAGTTGAGATACTTAAATGGATTGTCGAACAAAATGATTGTGAGGTTGTAGGAGTTGTTGCACCACCTTTCAAGGGTTGGTGGAACGACAAGTTAAAAGAAACTTCAATTAATCTTGGAATAAAAACTTTTGATGACATACAGGATGTAATTGACTTAAATCCAGAGTTAATATTTTCTATAAACTATTGGAAATTAGTCAGTGAGGAACATATCAATTCGGTAAATGGAAATATAATTAACCTACATCATTCACATCGATTAAAGTATAGGGGTAGATATTCTACGAGTTGGGCAATAGCAAATGGTGAAGACTATCACGGAACCACATTACACTACATAACACCAAAATTAGATGACGGACCTATCATAGAAAGTTATAAGTGTGAGATTAAAGAAGATGATACTTCTGAAACACTATTCAGTAGAGTAGAGAGATTAGCTCTTAAAATGTTCAAAGACACATATAAAAAGATAGTAGAGGATAGGGTGATTGAGTTTGTAGAACCAGAACCCAATCCGTATTACTACGATATAGACTCAAACAAAAATTTAGAAATAGAGTATGGTAAACCGATTAATGAAGTTTATGATTTTGTCAGGGCTTGGAGTTTCAAAGACAGACCAAGACCTTACTTTACACACAATGGGAAAAGGATAACATTAGAGATATGAAAATTACTTTTACAGGACACGCTGGTCTACTGATTGAAACTAATGATGTAAATATATTATGTGACCCTTGGCATAGTGATAATCCAGCATTTTTTAAGACTTGGAGTGTTTATCCAGACAATAAAAATTTAGATTGGGATAAAATTATTTCAAAAACTGACATACTTTTTATATCTCATATCCACGAAGACCACTTTGATAAAAAGTTCTTAAAAAGATTGTATTCAAAAAACAAAGAAGTAAAGGTATTGATTCCAAATTTTCGTTATGATGTACTAAAAAACAAATTGAAAAAGGTTGGATTCAATAACTTTATAACTAAAGAGTTGAATATAGGTAACACAACAGCCGTAACATATTGTTCAGAAAAAATAGATAGAGAACGAGAAGATAGTTCTATATGTATTGATGATGGTAATTTTACTTTTTTAAATTGGAATGATTCAACATTCACACCCGAAAACAAAGAAGATATTATAAACAAGTTCAAAAAAATAGATTGGGCTACTGGTCAATTCTCTGGTGCTACTTGGTGGCCTACTTGTTACAATTATACCAAAGAAAAGAAACAAGGTTTTATATCACAATTCAAAGAAAGAAAAGTAAGTCATTATGAAGGAATGATAGAGTATTTGGGTGTTAAAAAAATAATTCCATCCGCAGGTCCATCTTGTTTTTTACAAGAAAATATGTACCATCTAAATTACTTTGATGACAATCCCAGTGTATTTTTTGATTGTTGGGATATACCTGAGTTTAATGATATGAAAGAAGTTTATAGAGTTATGCCTGGTGATAGTTTTACTTATGATACTATTCAAGATAGAAAGATTAGACCATTTAATAAAAAAGAATATATTTTAGAAAATCAGTATTCAGTAGATTACACTTTGGACCACGACAAACTAAAATTAATTGATGAACTAATCATTGAAAAGTTCTCAAGTTTATTAGAGAACAATGGTTGGTTGAAAAAATATATAAAATCTAAGATTTATATTAGTGTTAAAAATTATAAAACTTTTTGTTTAGATTTTAGAAAACAAACAATCAAACTGGTTGATGAACCTATTAGAAAAGGTCCTTGGTATATAATAAACATTGAACAAGGAATCGTATATACACTATTGAGTAAGAATATTGATGACTGGGAAAATGCAGCATTTTTAAGTAATACTTGTGTTTTTGAAAGAAATCCCGATACATTTAATCCTTGGATTGTTTCTTTTTTTAGAAATTTAGATAATGATAGACTTCAAAAAATATATGATATAGTTCAATCATCTGAGGTTTTGGAGGGTAAAATGGTTGTTGGTGATTATGAAATTGATAGATATTGTGTACATCAACAATATGATTTATTATACCACGGAGAATTTAATGAAGAGCAAAAAACTATGACTTGTTTGGGTCACGGGTGGATATGGGATTTAGAATCGTGTGAGGGTATTAATTGTAATGCCAAAATTGTATGTAAGAAAATAGTAAGAAAAAGTGATTAGGAGAAATTTAAATGAAGGATAAAAAGATATTAATAATAGGTGGTACGGGTGCATTAGGTAAAACCTTAATTCGTAGATATCAAGATACTAATAGTATTTTAATTTTTAGTAGAGATGAACATAAACACGTTGTTATGCAAAAGGATAGTCAGTATAATAATAGTGTTGAGTATAGTATAGGTGATGTTAAAGATAGAGACTCGATTAGGAATTCTCTTGATGACTTCAAACCAGATGTTGTAATCAATACAGCCGCATTAAAACACGTCCCAATATGTGAAAATAATTCTTTTGAATCAGTTAATGTCAATATATTAGGACACCAAAATGTAATTGAAGCAGTTAAAAGAAGTAATCACAAAATAGAAACACTAATCTTTA
>Ga0181393_1000673_pt1 | contig 12725 bp, 13 predicted proteins | sample 16SPOviralmetaG_FD_130122 | JGI IMG/M metagenome (GOLD analysis project Ga0181393, IMG submission 130122) | Marine viral communities from the oligotrophic San Pedro Time Series (SPOT) site, San Pedro Channel, CA, USA - 16 SPOT_SRF_2010-10-21 | ecosystem: Environmental > Aquatic > Marine > Strait...
ACTACAACCTAGAAGCTCTGACAGAGAAAGTAAAAGTTCTGTTCGACTTCCATAACAAAAGAAACAAATAATATTATGCCACAAGGAAAAGGAACATACGGAAGTAAAGTAGGTCGTCCCTCCAAAGCTGCTAAAGCCAAGGGAATGAATAAGAAGGCTGTTAAGAAAAAAACATCTAAGGCAGCAAAACGACCACTAACAAAGAAGGTTATTGGTGGTTAAAAAACTAAGGATCGGGAATGCACAGAAAAATACTAACCGTTGCAAGAAAACTTGAGCAAGCATCCAAGGCTCATGCTGGGCAAGCCAAGGTACTTAAATCAATTGTAAAAAATGCCAAGAAAAGCAAAAAGCGGGGGTAAGATATGCCCTGAAGGTAAAGCCTGGGCTAGACGTACGTTTGACACGTATCCATCTGCTTATGCCAATATGGCTGCATCTAAGTATTGCAAGGACCCTAACTACGCTAAGGGATCCAAAAATAAAAATAAAAAGAAAAAATAACAACAACAAGAAAAATCATTATGGGTTTAATAACAGGTAAAGAAAAGTTTGAAAGACGATCATTAGCAACGGGACCGCAATACGGTGCCAGAAAAATAATTTCAGGTGCAGTTGATAAATTAGATGTGTTTAAACATCTGAAGAAAAGGGACCAAAAAAGGTTAAATAAAATTAAAGACGAAATGAAAACCACTGATACAAATATGTCGAATGCCAGAACAGTAAGTGATTTAAAAAAGAAAAATTCCGTTTTCAAGTATTAGAAATAATGTCTCAGCTAGCACAATGGAGAAAGCAGAACTGGGTAAGGATCGGAACTGATGGATCTATCAAAGGACCTTGCGGAACGTCGAAGGATAAGAAAAACCCTGACCGTTGCCTGCCTAAAAGAAAGGCTCTCAGCCTCACGAAAGCGGAGAGAGCTAGCACTGCTAGAAAGAAAAAGAAAGCAGGAGCCAGAGGAAAGACAGTCGTAGCAAATACACCTAAAGCGAGAGTAAAAAGTAAATGAGGAAGGAACACAAAAGCAAAAAGGGCGGACTCACTGCCGCTGGCCGTGCCTACTTCAAGCGCAAGACGGGTGCTAACCTCAAGGCTCCGGTCACGGAATCCAAGCCGAAGGGTAAGAAGCTAGCGAGAAAGAAATCATTTTGTGCCAGAATGTCTGGCGTTAAGGGTCCAATGAAGGATTCAAAAGGAAGACCAACACGAAAGGCACTGGCCTTGAAGCGTTGGAAATGTTAATAATTAATGCAAGAATACAGGTCATATGCTAACTTAGATGATCGCATCCTCAATGACGGGGATGTAGGTTTTGTTGGGTTCAACAATAGGCTTAGACCTGATCAGCTACAGGGTGGGATGCTGGTTGATGCCCAGAACATTCGACTGGATCGCAACGGTGAAGCACAAGTCCGAAAAGGCATCGAGGTTATTGAAGCCCCGTTTGCCGTAGGTGGAGACGTGCTTCGACTACCCCTTACTGGAGAGATTGACAACGGAACTACAACAATTCTTCCTACGACTATTGAGTCAGCTAACCTCGTTGGTGCTGATAATAAGGTCAGCATTGTTATTAATGACCCAGCTGTTGACCCCGGACATACATTTGCAGCGGACGATGTTGTTGCCGTAGAGGGTCTTGGTTTTACTACGGTTGATCCTAATTCAGTTGCGCCTACGAGTGATCCATTAGTAATTACCTCATTAAAAACTTTAGTTTCCGTGACTGATAACGGAGATACTAAGACACTCAAATATGCCCTAACGGGTAGCGACGAAACCTATACGACTCCTATTGTACTTCCCCAAGTATTGAACTTTGATTTAAATAACAATACTACTCAGGCCGTCATTGGTTTTAACATGATTCTTGACGAAGGATCCGTAACGGAGGTCTACGCTAGTTCTGCATTCAGTGACCCCAATGACAATGCAAGTCAGTACGTCCTTATTGCATCCAATCTAAAGGTTGTTGCAAAGAACCTTTTAACGGAGGCAACTGTAGAAATTGCCTACGCACCCGGAGAAACCATACCACCTACGTCTTCAATGCTTCAGGCATTTAATAAGGTGTTTATTTTTCGCAAGGGTCAGGTAGCCCTGGAGTGGGATGGTTCATTTAGCGCAATAACCTCTGGTAGCTTTGAAGTTGGAAAAACATATACAATTACTAGTCTAGGCGGTAACACCCAGGCTAACTGGAATACTGTTGCTGGAACTAGCGGACTTACCTACGCTGTAGGGAATACGTTTAATGCGGCTACGGTTGGAGTTTCAGGGACTGGCACGGCTACGTCTGCTTTCTCTAAAGTAGCAAGCGGAACCTATACGCAGCCCGTTCAAATAACATCAACGGTTACCACGGCAGCTGGAAAAATGACTGTAACAGCAGGTTCGGCACATAATCTATCAACTGGAAACGAGGTTATTGTTGAAGATAAGGCTGGAAGTAATTTAATTGTTGGAGAGCGATACATAGTAACGGTTGTTGATTCTACAACTTTTACTATATTTGTTCAGCACGCTAACGAATCAAATACTCCTAATGTAATATTTCAACAACAAGTATCCGTAGGTCTTGGGTTCACCCATATGCCTGCTCCGGAATTTGCTGTCTACCATCAGCGCAGGTTGGTAATGCCGTTCCAGTTCTCGGTAAATGCAAGCTTGAACTCATATACGTCAAGGGGAATCCTTGATGAGGTCATTGCTTCCGATATTCTGGACTCCGATACATATGACCAAATCTATGCTCAGTACAGATTTAACGCAGGTGAAGCTGACTTCACTGTAGGTCTGCACTCCTTCTCTGAGGACAACCTGATGGTGTTCAACCGTAACAGCATTCACTTAATATCTAACACAACGTCCCTACAGACGGCTAGCACTAAACTGCTAACCGACGAGGTTGGCTGCGTGGCTCGTCAGAGCATTCAGCAAGTCGGCAGTCAAGTTATATTCCTGTCCGATAATGGTGTTTACAGCACTCAGTTTTTTGATGAGTACAACTTGCGTGGAACGGAAACCCCATTAAGTGAACCAATTAACGAGACAATCAAGAGAATCAACAAGGATCAGCGAGGTCAGGCCGTAGCCGTTTACTTTGACAATCGTTACTTTATTGCCGTACCATTGGATGATGCCCTTCGCAATAACGCTATCCTTATCTACAACTTCTTGAACAAACAATGGGAGAGCATAGACAGTGTTGATAGCGAGGACTGGGACATCGAGAACTTAATAGTTGCTGGTGAAGGAAGTCAGCGGGGTGTTTATGCTATCAATCGACGAGGCGGAATCCATAAGATAGATGCCCGTTTACAGGGCGATGACTTAATAAATGTAAGCATTGGAGGCTCTAACGAAACCAAGGACGTAAAGGGAAGCATCACTACTCGTCAGTACACCTTCGGTAATATGAGCAGGAAGAACTGGAAAGAGTTCCAAATGCACGTAGAGAGTAGCGCAGATAATACCAGCAACTTTGACCTATCGGCGGAGACTGAAAACCCTGACGGGACCTTTACCCTAGGAACTCTTACTAGCTTCAATGGCGGCGATGCTTTGCTCAAGACGGAGGATGTGTCCATCCGTGGTAGAATAGGTAACCGCAGAGGACACGGAATACAATTTACAGTTAACAATACACAAGGACGACCAAGAATTAGGTCACTACAAACTCAAGGATCAACCTCCTTTAGATCAACACAGAAAGCAGAATAATGGCATCACCTATAGTAAAAGGACAGGCGTTTGGCGCAACCGAAACAGTCACTGCAACTAAGTTGCAGAACATTGTTGATAATGCAGCGTTTAAGGACTTCGATGGAAGCACTGAAGCATTTAATGTAAGTGGTTCAAGCGACATTGGAACTTGTGTACTTGCGGGTGGTCTATCAGTTAAGACTAGCACTGGTCAGCTACAGCTTAAGAGCCAATCTGATCAGACTGTTATTGGTAATGTATCAGGCGGTCCTGCAGTGCCTACTGCTGTGCCTATTGTAGGTGCGGGTGGCATACTACTTAACAATGACGCACTAGGGACTGATGATACTAAGGGTGCGACACAGGGTAATATCAAAGCTTATATTGATTCATATGCTATGAAATACAGCGGATCAACTGGAACCATAAGTTTTAGCTCTTCGTTCGGGAGCTGGAATCTATCGTCTATAGTTGGATCGCAACGCAGTCTTGTAATTTTTGAATTGTTCAATTCAAGTACTACATATCAAGTAAATTTTCGCACACCTGGTTCAGACAGGGCTTCTTTTGACTCATCATCTAATGCAGGATGGGGAGCATCTGGTGGCGTTGTGAGTAATTCTAACAGGGGTTCATCCTATGTAGTTGTCACTGACGCATCTGGTATCATTGAAGCTGAATCCTCAGCGTCAGCTACCAATGTTCCCTACCGGATTTTATCATACCAAAAACTACTTTAATTAATGCCCTCCTGTAATCAATTTAACAATTTAATAACATGCCAGTAATAACATCAGGAAAAACCTTTGCTAACGGCGAACAGCTTACGGCGGACAAACTTAATCAAGTAATTACGTCGGCGACCTTCAATCAAGCGGACGCTGTTGATAATAGTACTATTACCATTATTGGCGGTGCTATGGCAGTGGCTGACAGTGGTGTTGTTGAAAGTAAGATAGCTGACAGCAATGTTACAAAAGCTAAGATAGAAAATGTAGCCAATATGAAGGCCCTTGGCAATACTTCTGGAAGTGCAGCTGCACCTCAGGAGGTTGCTATTTTGGACGAGAATGATATGACATCGGACTCAGATACTTCGCTAGCGACACAGCAGAGTATTAAGGCTTATGTAGACAATCTTCCAGGAATTAAAGCTCACTGCGTTTGGGACGGAACTCTAACAGGCACCAATGCTCCTATCAGCGGATCTGGAGTTACATCTGTAACCCGTACTACTACTGGAAGTTGGACTATTAATTTATCGGTGACTGCTCCATCTGCTTCTTTTACAGTACTAACATCTGCGGACCCCGTGAGTAACGGTAGTGTTAATTTTTCGACTGGGGGTCTATCCCTTAGCCCTACTACGGTTCAGGTTCGCAGAGAGCGGTCTGACGGGGTAGCCCACGATACTGCACAAATGTCTTTCGCTGCTATTTGGTAATATGAATCCACTCCTGCAATCAGTTCAAATAGCATTGCAAAATGCTACACAGAAAGAAGCCATTGACTTTATAAATCAAGTCGTGGATTTTTGTGTTGAACACGAGAACGGGAAAGTATTAGCCGGATGGCCAGAGGACTTAATTCAACTACTTGTTGGTTACCACATAGCAAAGGATACTTTTATTGTGGAGCAGGACGAAGAAGGTCGTATTGAAGGTTTAGGTATGTGGTATAATTGCGATGAAAATGCTGACTGGGATTTTATTAAAAACTGGGAGCCAGATGATAAAGATGCTAACGGTATATTTATTGGCTTTCTTCACGCTACTAGCACTGAACTATTTAAAAAAATTACTCGTAAGTTTTTAGAGGTATGCCCTGAAGCCATGCATAAGAAGATTATCATGATGCGTCACAGAAGTCACGTATCAAAACGAGTGGAAAGTAACTATAAACTATTTAATAAAATACTAGCAATATAAAATTATGGGAGGATCATCATCATCATCACCACCACCCGCCCCAGAAGCTATTGACCCAGCTAAGGCAATGGGCGAATACTTATTCGGCAGGGGATTTGGCAATTACCGAGGCATTACTGACCCACGGCTTCAGAATAGATTGATTTCTGCCGAGAGACAGTATCGCCCTCAATACACTGCGCTTGAGCTAGCGGACATTGGCGTAATGGCTCGTGGTATCGAAGGAGGTACACCTAACCCAGAGTATCAACAACTAGAGGCGCAGCTTGCTGGATTAGAGGCTGGCGCAGCGGTTGATGCATCCAGTGCTGGTGATAGTTCACAAACAAGTAAGGAACTAGAAGCAGCCGCCCTAAAATTATACCCCAGAGCAGGACCCTACGATTTTGGCCGTATGAGAGGGGCAAGCCGTCAGAGAAGTGACTACAATAAAAGTCAATTGAAAAATCGAGCCGCATTTATAAGTGCAGTAAATTCAGGAAAAGGAGATCCTGCTGCAGCTCGTGCAGCTAAGATTGCACAAGTTAAAGCGCAGTTACGCCAAACTCCCGAAACTTTGGACGGGACTCCAGGTCTATTTGATCTTCTAGAAGAGCAAACAACTCGTGCGGGTGCATTACAGCGTGAGCAGTTACAGTTACAGCGTGAGTCCGACGTGGGTGCATTACGGGAGTTCGCACCTCAAGTAGTTGAGGCTTACCGTTCTGCTGATCCCTACAGCACAGAAATTGCAGAGAGTATGTCCCGTAAGGCTATGGGTCAACTGACTCCAGAAGAGGAACGCAACGTACAACAAAGGTCCAGGCAAGCAAGTCTATCGAGGGGTCGCATCGGTGACTCATCGTCCATTGCCGCAGAGGCACTTGGTCGTTCGGACTACACAGCTCAGTTTGCACAACCAGCTTTTGGCATGAACCGCCAGCTAGCAGGTGACGTAGGTATGACTCTCTTGGGTCGTCCTTCAGCTTCTATTGGTCTAGGCGGTCAAGTCCTAGGACAAGCACAGCAGGGTGCAGCAGGACCTATGGGTCCTCAGTTATTCGACCCTAACATGGGTATCAATATGGCCTTGCAACAGCGATCGCAGGACATTGGTTACCAGGGTGCAATGGCTCAGGCTGGTGCTTCTCGTAGTGCTGGTAGGAGTTCAATGATGGGATCTATCATAGGTGCAGCGGCTCCTGCTGCTATTACGGCAATCTAACTGTTGACTTAGCTTGGTTAAAGTTAAAAATTCTTGAATGCAAAATAAAATACAGAGTGCAATTCAAAACATTAAGTTAGGCCTTGCGAATGCAGGGAACCCAGTTATTGCGTGGAGTGGAGGCAAGGACAGTATGGCCTTGCTTGATCTTGTTTATAATAAATGCAAAGCCAAGATTCCTGTAGTTTTCTTCAGGGAGCAATGGCAGCCGCACAAGTACGCCTTCCAGAATAGAATCATAGAGGACTGGGGGCTAGAGGTTTATACCTGGCATCCAGCTATTAGTAACTTTCAGCAGACGGACGATGAGTTCGAAGTTCAAAACAGATATTATTTCGACAGTACTGACATGACCTGCCCTACGGGCATTACGCCAGTAGAGGAGGGTCAGCCCTGGGCTTGCGCATTGGACATCTACAACCGACCAAAGAATGCAGGCATTATAGCAAACTGGGACGTAATGTTCGTAGGTCATAAGCACTGCGACAGTGACCCGATCTACGGAGGGGACGCTGGCATTCGTGTAGACGTAAGGATTAACCCAGGGCAGTGCAATGCTTACTATCCGATGAAGGACTGGACGCACGACGATGTGTTTCAGTACTGCGAGGAAAACGATGTACCTATTCAACTGGATAGATATGAAAAAGTTGACGGTGGCTGGAGTGAAAAGGAGGACCGCTCTCAGAATTGTGACTATGTTCACGCTTGCACTGCCTGTATTGACCGCAGGGACAGCGCACCAAATTTTATACATTGCCCTAAGTTAAACTCTACAATTGAGAACGTATCTAGTCGTGTACAATGGGCTGACCAATCAATACCAACATATATGAAAGATTAAATTATGGCATTTCAAGCAGGATCAACAATACGACCAGAACTGGGTAACGCGGACTACAGTGGCTTTGCAAGAGCCGCAGAGATACAGGCATCAGCACTTGCGAACCTTGGTAGACAGATTGGTGAAGGCATTGAGAATTACCAAAAGAATAAGGATATTACTATTGCAGGACTAGCATCACTTGAAGGTCAAGTAGCTGCTGATCCTACACTGTTAGTAGAATTTCAAAACGATACAGGGGATGCTGGAAAAGCATATAAAAACATTCAGTCCGGGGACTATAAACGTAAGGACGTATTAATTGCTGGCGGATTTGCATCCTCTTATGCAAATCAACAGAAGATTACACAAGAAATGTTGGACGCAAATCGTATGGATCCAACTGCTAGTATGAAAAATTACAATGCCTTAATAGGCCAAGATGTACCACCCGCAGAGGCGCGTGAAATGGCCTTTGGCAGCAAGGGCGGAACTAACATTACCGTTGGTGGTGAAGGCTCGCTTGGTGATACTATTATTAGGCAAACATTAGGTAAAGACCAAGAGGAATTCTTAGAAAAAGTTCAACCTGCTCTTAATTCCATACCAAACCTACAATTCATGGAGAAAATGCTTAATGTTGTTGGTGAAGAAGGAGAAATTATTACTGGTCGTTTAGGGCCGCAGGAGCTATTTTTAAAATCAGTAGCTAAGGATCTTGGCTTCGGTGAATTCAAGGATGTGGATGCAACTCAAGCTTATCTAGCTACCGCTGGTAGGCAAGTTGGACAAGTTATTAGGCTTTTTGGTTCCGGAACAGGTCTATCGGACGCTGACCGTGAGTACGCTGAAAAAATTGCTGGCGGTTCTCAGAAAATGACTAAGGAGGCACTTCAAAAACTAGTAGCTATGGCTAAAAGGGGAATTGAAGGTCAAGTTAATTTATTTAATAACCAGATCCAGAGAACCTATACTCCCGACATTGTTGGTGACCCAACCAGCAAGTTTGCATTGGCTCGTCTAATAACTCCTACGGAGGGATTGCTTGATTATGATACATCAGTAAATGTTATTGATGGGACTGGAGGAACTCTAAATCAACCAAGCCCTATAGATAAGGCTGAAGCAGTGCTACGTGACCTAGGTCTATAACATATATGGCTACTAAAGAACAATTAGCCAGCGGGATTATAGAGCTTAAGAAACGTCGTGATGCAGCCGTGCAGTCCGGCGATCAATCATCGGTTGCTACGCTAGATGCACAGATGCAAACACTGTCCTCTGCGTATCGCCAATCAAAATCTGAATTAACTACCGCATCTCCTGATGCAATTAGTGATTCCGTTGATACACAAGGTCAAGCCGTTGAGTTGCTTCACGAGGGTGCTTATAAAACTCCCGCACCAGATATTGATTCGGCGGGTGAATTTGCGGAGTCCATGACCGCGGGGGAAAGATTAAAAATAGAACGCCCTCGTGTTTTATCTGCCTTGTCTGAATCCACGGATATACCAGAGAGTCAAATTGACATAACATCTGGACTACCTGGACTAAAGAGATTAAGGATGGGTACTCTTCGTGATGAGTCACAGGTATTTAATTACCTTAATGATGAATACGGTCAGAATGGCGGAGATGTACGTAAGGTATCTATGGATTACGGGACTGAGTTCTTGGTCCAGCATCCAGATAAAACTAATGGTCAATATGTACTAGCGGATGAATACGGGCCGAGTCTCAAGGACATATTAGACCTATCCAGACAGGTTGCTGTTACTACGGCAGAGGTAGGATCAACTTTAGTTGGACCCGGAAAAGGTTCGGTCGCCTTTACGGCACTCAAGGCTGGGATTGGTACAGCACTTGCCAACCTAGGCATAGATACAGTTCTTGGAAACCCCGATGCGGACCAAGATACTCTTAGCCAAAATATAGGAAACGCACTGACTGAGGGCGGAAAAACAGCCCTAATAGATCTTGGCTTAGGAGTTGGCGTTAAGACTGGAGTTAGAGTACTAGGCAGGGGACAGTTGGGCGTAGATCAGCAGGCTGACAAGTTAATGGAATCCAGAAAGCGTTTGGAAAAGAAATTCAATATGAAGTTTCCAGAAACCTTTGCTACCAGAAAAGGCACAATGGATGCACTTGAGCAGCAAGAAGAGATTGTCTCAAAGTACTCCGATGGCTTCATGGCGGGGCTATCACGTAAAGCCGAACGCGCGCGTGACATTATTTACGATTTAAGTAAGCAACTTACTGAGCTTCCTACTAAGGACTTTGGTACTTTGTATCGTTCGTTTAGGACCAACCAAATTGCACGAACAGAACAGACTGTCCAAGAAATTGCACAGAATGACCAGTTAATCGGTAGGGCTTTAAACGAAGCTATAAATAGCCGTATTCAACGATTGGGATCCTCTGGAGCTAATTCATCGAGTGAGACTGGCAACATTATACGTAACGCTTTTGAAGCCGCAAAGAAGTCAGCAAAGGATGAATCCGATAGGCGTTATACAGCTGTGTTCGACATGGCGGACAGTCTAGGGGTTACGCTGAACCCATCAGCTGTTAGTCAAAATATAGAAAATGTTGTTAATTCTTTGGATTTGCCCAAGGACATCAAAGGGGAAGTTCTAAACATATTTAAACCAAAGGGACTAAACAAGGTCAGTCGCCAGGCGGGTGCATTGGGGGAGCAAATAACGGAAGACCTACCAATTATATACGGAGCTGGGGGCGATATTGCCGCAGGTGGTCAGGTGTCAGAGGCAGCCGTACAGAACCTGTCACTACGCCAACTAGATAGTTGGAGAAAAGAGGTAAGCGAGGTTATCGGTCGCCAAATGAAGCAAGGCAAGGACACATCTCAACTCAAGAAAGTCCAGTCATCCATTGAGGGCATGGTTGATAGAGCTATGGCAACTGGTGGAGATGATTTGGTGCAAGCAGCCGCTGACGCTAAGTTGTTCTTTACGGAATCCGTAGTTCCATTTAGGGCAAAGGGAATAGCCGACCTGTCAACCAGGGGTAAGGCGCAGGAATACACATTAGGCAACCAGCAGGTTATCAACAAGTTTTTCAACGGACCAAGAGCAGTAGAAAACCTCAAGGAGCTTAAAAGAGTAATTGGCAAAGATGCTCCAGCTCTAGAAAACATGCGATCCGCTTATATACATAACCTGATGGACAAGGGTATGAGATATGACGGCAGCGTTGATTACTTGAAGTTACAACAAGTTGCTTTCGATAAGAATGTTGTTCGTGAATTATATGGCGAACGGGCGGTCAAGGGATTTGATGAACTTGATCAACTTATGAGGTTAAATAAGGGAACAGAGATAACCCAAGACATCATTGATGCCATGACCAGAGTGAGAACCCCTGCGGATATAAAGGCAATTCTTGATTTAACCAGTGAGCAAATTAGGAAAAAAAATTATATAAAAAGGAATTCAGAAAAACTTATTGGAAAAATTAGGTCCGGAGAAGTATCTATGGAGGATCCAAGGGATTTGATTGGAGCAGTCAGGGGTCTAAATGCTGGCGAGGCCAGTGAGTTCATAAATTCACTTCCAAATACCGGTGGAATCCGACAGTCATTTGCGCAAGAATACTTAAATGATTTAATGACGATTGCTGGGCGTGGTTCATCAGCAAGTCAAAAAACCTCTCGGATGATGGGAGGCAAGGATATTTGGGATTATAAATTGATGGATCAGATCCTTCGTAACCCAAAACAAAGAGCTAACTACGAAGCTATTCTAGGGAAAAAGACACTTAAGGACCTATATGATCTAAATAACACCTTGAAGTCCTACTCAAGAAGGAAAGCACCTCAATCCAAACTATTTGGTGTAATTAGGAAAGGTTCCGAGGGACAAGGAATTGTTTCCGGTACAATTTATGGATCATTTGATTATATTAAACTGAGGGTTCTTAGTGCTGCATTTTCTTCCGGGAGCTTAACTAAAGTTATATCCAAGGCAAGGAACGAGGAAGAACTTTTAGAGAAGTTACTTCCAACTATGTTAGGCACGACGCGCGGAGTTGAAGCCCTGACTTATGAGGCTGACAAAGATCCTAGATTCCAATCATTTCTTAACAATTACGTTGGTAGTAGCTACAAAAACTAAAGATACTGTAGATACCTTAATTCTAAGCTAGAATTACTTATAGCAAAAAGGGCTGCTCCGGATATGTATCACGGAGCAGCCCCTCCAAGGATTGAACAAAAGCGCGGTCCATGAAAACCGCACTTCGCCTGGGATTACTCCTTCGGCTTACCTTGTTACTATATGAACCAACTAACACACGAACCATTTGTGTGGTAGAATAATTATAACATAGGTGTCCTATGTTTTCTGTCAAGAGGAATGCTCCAGCCTGTGGCAATTTGCACAGAGAAGTTCGCACTTCTCTAGCTCCTCAATGAAGTCCTGACGGTTCCCCGTTCTGGCGAAGTCCCTTATGGGTCTCACCTTCTCATAACCGGGCAGGTGATGGCAGTCAAATTGAACTGCCTTGCCCTTGAATCCGCACTCACAGCAGACATAGCCACCGAAAAAATCCTCAATGATTTTATGGTAACGAGCTGTCCGCTTCTGGTGAGGCTTCATATCAAATGAACTGTGAGTGATCCTCCATCTTCTGAGTGCCTTTGTTAAATAGGATACGACCTTGGGTATATCCCATGCCCTCCCTCTGCTTGGCTAGAGTCCATCGGACGTAGTCCATCTTCTGTTCCCTCTCTGATAATGTCTGCCACAGAAATATAATACTGTCAGCATCCTGCTCCAAGGCTCCACTCTCACGGAGGTCGGACATGATAGGCGAGCGGTCATCCTTTTCGGATTCACGGTTCACCTGTGCCAGTAACAGGACGGGTATATCTAAGTCCTTGGCTAGTAGCTTTAACTCACGGCTGATCTCTGCGACTTGTTGCTCTCTGGATATGTTCTTGGACATGGGCTTTATCAGCTGGCAGTAATCAATAATGATTCCATTTACCTTATGCTTTCTGTGCATACCCCTAGCTGTTGCTAGTATGTGGTCCAGTCGA
>Ga0181393_1000679_pt1 | contig 12625 bp, 12 predicted proteins | sample 16SPOviralmetaG_FD_130122 | JGI IMG/M metagenome (GOLD analysis project Ga0181393, IMG submission 130122) | Marine viral communities from the oligotrophic San Pedro Time Series (SPOT) site, San Pedro Channel, CA, USA - 16 SPOT_SRF_2010-10-21 | ecosystem: Environmental > Aquatic > Marine > Strait...
AAACTGGTGCCGATCGTGCAAATCCACGTCAACACCCCAATCGCTGCCACCCCTTACGCCTGATAACCTCAAATCAGAGAGCAACTGCACCCTCTCCCACACAGGGGAGGGTTTTTTATTACCCACTAATTACGATGGAGACGACACCCGGAAGCCTCCGCAGTGATCCAACTTGTACGCATCTATTGCTGGCGCAACGGCGTCCAATGGATCGAAGATTACGCCCTACCAAAAGCCAGTAAAGAGCGCCTTAGACTGGTACGAGAAGGCGTCACGGTGTACCACACGGAAGTTGTCTAATGACCGCAGCCCCCATGGCCATCACGCTCGACGCAACCCTGAGCGGATCGTCAAGTAACAGCTACCTAACAATGGAAACGGCGTTGCAAATCGCCGCAAACATGCCAGGCGGCGGCGAGTGGTCTTCAGTCGACGAAGAACTCCGCAACCTATCCCTAATCCAAGCCACCCGCTGGCTCGAAACCCTGGATTACAAGGGCGACCGTTGTAAGGCCAGCCAACGCCTTAAATGGCCCCGCAACGGCGCAGTTTGCGACGGCGTGACATCTGACTGCCTAGGAATTCCCTACCGCGTGCAAGAAGCTGAGGTTGCTCTAGCAATCCAATACAACAGCAAGCCAAATTTATTTCCAGGCAACGGCAGCGGCGGCAGCGCCCCCACCGGCACATACGTAAAACGCCAAAAATTAGATGTTTTAGAGATCGAATACGACGAATTCAGCAACCCAGAATCCAGCAGCTGCGACAGTTGTGGCGACCCCGCAATCATTCAAGCCTTCCCCTGGCTCGTCGACCTACTCGGCTGTTGGGCCGCCGGCATCTCCACCGGATCGAACAAAATGATCCGTCTCTACCGAAACTAATGAGCAAAGTTGACGACACCTTTGACTTTGCCAACTCCCTAATCATGGAGTGGGGGCAAGACGCCGAGTTGTACGCCCACAAAGGCCCCCCGGTCTACGACCCAGCAACTGGGACGACAACAAACAACGTCGATATTCTCAACGTCAAAATTGTAATCAGCTCCTTAGACATCAAAGAAACCGGCGGCCTATACCAACAAGACGATGTAAAGATTATTATCGATCCAGTCCAAATTAATTACATTTATCTTACGGACGCCGACTATTTTATGGTCCCGCGTAACGGCGCCCCGGACCAAATGATGAAAATTATCGAGCCCAAAACTTACCGTGGCGACAATCCCGTCGGCTACGTCATCATCGCGAGGCCCGAATAATGGCACAAAGGCGCCCCGTAAAACTACCTGGAGTACGTGCTTACTTAGAGGAAGTAAAGCAAGTTACTGCTCAAGAAGCCGCAACCCAAATCGTCGGGCGCCTCATTTTTCTCAGCCCCTGGTATTCCGGCCAATTTGCCAAAAACTGGGAAGTCCGCGTAGGCGACAAACGCATTGCCGCCACAGTTGAACCCTTAGAAGGAAATCGCGACCGCACATCCAGACAGGAAGTCACCCCACCCGTAGTCCCGTCATTGCGTGGAACGGGCAGTAAAAAAGTTGTCGGTTACACCATTGACAACCGCACAACGTACAGACGCATTGCAATGGATTTAGAGCCAGGCCGCACCGAAACCGCCCAGCAAATAAGCGCACCCAAAGACTGGTACGTCAACTTCATCCAAGGCGGTGGTCTATCCGATGTTTTGAGAGCTTCTGTCGGAGCAGCTGCCGATAATCCCAGAGTTAAAGGCTTTAGATCAAAGGGAACAGTTCAAAGCTTTATTGGCCCACAAATACTGCTTAACCAATGAATTTTCAGCAAACCCGCCAGTATTACGAGACCCCTGTAATTGCCACCTGTACAGCACAAAGCGTTGAGTACCGGGCTGAAAACACGCTGCTACCAACAGGCGACGCAATTACCCGTTTTTGCCTGGCGCGTCTGCAATTTGGCGAAATGGCCGAGTCAGCAGTGGGCTGTACGTCGCTTGCCAATGAGCGAGCAGTATTTTCAGTGGAATATTTTGGGCCGAAAGGCATAGGCCCCGCCGAAGCCCAAACATTTATGCAAGAGATCCTGTGCGAGCTAGGCAAACTCAACGGCATCATTTCAGTTAATGGCCCAGATTTCACGCCGTTAGACGACCGCCCGTATTTCTTTGCTCGCGCGAGCTTCGGCATTCAAGTGCCAATTAGACTGACTTAACAGGCTGTGCCTGGCCTAGTAGCCCCCGACTAGGAAAACGCCCCCACTTATTGTTTTTCTAGGAGGCCGTAATGGCTCTTTGCGACTCCAGTGTCCTCACTGGACAGGAAGGAAGCATTTCCTTCAAACCCCCTGGCACGTCCGTGTGCGTGCGAGACTTTTCTGCTTGGGGAACAGACGGCGACGACAGCCACATCACATTGGAATGCGGTGCCGACTTTCGTTCAGGTGACATTGTCACTCTGACTGAGGAAGACGGCGGCAATCTTGACGGCAGTTTTGCCGATGGAACGAGCTACAAAGTTCAAGCCACCGGCAAAACAAACGGGATCCAATGGATCACGCTGAGCCTCACCAGTGACAACGTAGTCATTAGTGTTGCCGGCGACGGTGGCACTGGATCGGCCGACAGTCCATTGCCCGCTCACATCAACATTGCGCTAGCCGACTGGTATTCAGTTTGCGGAGTACGTGAATTTTCAATTGACGTATCTCGTGACGAATTAGACGTAACCACGCTTCCTTGTACGGAAGGCACAAGCACCGATGCCTGCGAGACGCTGGCTGCATTCCGCTCCACCCAAGCGGGCTTTGCATCAGCAACTGGCACGATGTCAGTGTATTTCACATGCGATCAGAACACGATCGCCAACCGTCTCCTGGGCTCAACTTTCTTGAAAAGTCAGGCCGGGGCGGCTGTGAAACTGTATGTCTGCACGCAGCTGGACGCAACCGGAAAGGTAGACGACACCTCATCTTTGTTTATCGAAGCTGAGATTTCGATAACCGGCGTTTCGTTCTCAGTCAATCCCGATGATCCAACAACGGGCGAGCTGTCTTTCAGCGTTCGCAAGATTGTTTCAGCTTTTGGGCTTGACGCCTGATAGCCTGAAATTTGGGATGGAGGGGATCACACTACGGTGTGGCCCCTTTTTATTGCTATGCAGTAGAATTGTTTTGTATTAGGAAAACAGCATGGCCGGTCGTTTTATCGACAAGCTGAAGAAAGCAGCCCGTCTCGACCCAATCAAAAAAGAAGTCACTCTGGACTCGGGCGAAAGCGTAGTGCTATTCGTCACTCCATTGACCGCCGCTGAACGTGAACGCGCCAAAAAGGACGCCCGCTCCGAAGATCCTGGAGCGTTTGCCCTGCAACTGCTGATCCGCAAAGCTCGGGGCAGCAACGGCCAACCTCTTTTCACCCCAGGCGACGCCGCCGAACTCAAAAACGAAGTCCGCGACAGCGACCTGCAGAAGCTAATGCTAGCTGTCCTTGGAGGCGAAGACGAGGAAGAACTGGACATGAAAAGCAGCAGCGAAGGAGCTGAGGACTGACAACTGGCTGCTGCTCAGCCTGGGTGTCGCCAAAGAACTGGGCTACACCCTCCAAAAGCTCTGGAGCGAAACGACCGAAGAGGAGATCACGCTTTGGAGTTTGTACTTCGGCTACTTGAATGAGGAGCAGGAAAAAGCGATGAAGAGCGCTAAGCGCCGACGCTAGAATCAAGCCATTAGTGCCAGCGCTCTAGTGGCTTTCCAAAGCGAGATTGAGCTAAAAGTAAAAGTATTAGATAGCCAACTAGATAAGCTTGAAAACCGCATACAAAAATTAGGTAAAACAAACCCATTTAGCGCAAGCGGCGCCTCTAAAACTAATAAAAAAGCCTTACAACAAGAACGAGCTTTACTTAATGTAGATAAAAATAGGGCTCAACTTCAATTACAATTAAAGCAAGGACAAATAAAAGAATTAAATATTAGAAATACATGGGTTAAAGCTTTAGCGCAAGGTTTGGAGATACGAAAAGACATTGCAAAAGCAGCTGAAAAAGAAGCTAAAGCAACTAAAAAGACAGCTGATGCAGCTAAGAAAACAGCTGCTGCAACAAAAAAAGCAGCTGCTGGTAAAGCTAAGAACAGATCACAAGACGTTTTACTTGGTGCAGGCTTTCCCCTTCTGTTTGGTGGAGGGCTAGGTCAAGCAGCTGCTGGTGCGATAGGTGGAGGTTTAGGAGGATTTGGCGGAGCTATTGCAGCGCAGGCTGTTGTTTCTCAAGTAGCTGCTCTAAATACCGCTTTAGTTGAAACTGCATCAGTTACAGCAAGCACAGGCAATGCGTACGACTTCTTAACCGAGAAACAGCTTTTTAGTAGCGAAGCAAGCAAAAAACTTGCTGACGAGCTGGCTGAATTAGGCAGAGTAGAAGAGTTAGCGGCGCTAACAACCGAAGAGCTGGTACGTTTAATTGGCAACCAAGGCGTAGAAAGCCTCGACAAACTAGACAAAGAATGGAAAGAGCTTTTATCTAATTTGGCAGAACTGGGGCTTGCTGTTGGAGCTTTCATGGCTAAATACTTAGCACCCCTTATTAACCTACTTAATAAAGCAGTAGGAGCACAAAATCAGCGAAATCGTTTTGGCTCACTGGTCAATGAAAATCCCGAAGCAAAAGCTTTTTATGAAAGTATTGTTGGAACAAGAAATAGAGCGGGCGTTCAAAAAGGACTAACTCAAGCTGAAGCAAGAGCACAAACATTAGAAAAATTCGAACCAATAGTCACAGTAGAGATACCAGTTACGCCTGAAGATCGAAACCGATTTGCGCCACCTAAACCAGGCAAAGCGCCAAAAGAACGCGAAAGCCGCATCCCAGAGCTAGAGCGTGAACTTGCACTGCAAACTAAAATTCTGGGAATTCAAGAGAAAATAAGTGCAGCTGAACTAGCAAAAGATTCAGATACAGTTGCTCGACTTGGAGGTGAAATAAAACTAGCAAAACTTGCTACTGACCGAGCTGCAATAATTGCCGACATAGAAATCCCTGCAGAAGAAAGACGATTACAACTTGCTATAAATTCTGTAGAAATAAAAGCAGCAGAGGTGGAAACATCAGATAGACTAAATCAAATTGAACAAGCTCGCATTGAAAACATCGAAAATTCAATTACAGGTTTTGAAAACGAAGTTGCATTAATGCAAGAAGAGACTGAATTTGCTAAAGACTTACTAAAAATTGAACAACAAATCGCTGAACTTAGGAAAAATGATCCAAATATATCGGAAGGTTTAGTAGAACGTCTTCGCACTGCTGCAAAGGCTGCAGCGGAAGCTCGTGAAGAACAGCGCAAATACAACGAAGTTCTAAGTATGGCTCAAGGGCCAGTAAATGCTTTTGTAAACGGAATAACGCAAGGTTTACAAGGCATTGTGGATGGAACTATGAGCGCTCAAGAAGCTTTTGCAAAAATGCTTCGAGGAGTTGCAGACGCGCTGGTCCAAACAGCAACCACAATGATTGCTCAATACATTGCAATTGGTATTGCTCGTAAGTTTGCCGGCATTTCAGGCGGCGATGGTTTGAGCACGGCAGGTAGCTCAACTGGCGCATTTGATAGTGGTGTAGGCGGGATCTTCCCAACCAATCCAGCGTTCTCGTATGAGGGTGGTGGATATACCGGCAACGCACCACGCTCAGGGGGAATTGATGGCAGAGGTGGCTTCCCTGCAATCCTTCATCCCAATGAAACCGTTATCGACCACAGCAGCGTGATGGGCAAATATTCTGGTGCGGGTAGCAGTTCAAATGGCGGCAACAAAACAATCCGCTTCGAGTCAACTGTTATTAACAACGTGGAGTACGTCACCACCGATCAAGCCATGGCAATGTCCAGGGCTGCAGCTAATGACGGGGCCAAGCGTGGGGCAGAAGGCGGGTATGGTAGATCCATGCGTGCGCTACAAAATAGCCGCAGCCAACGCAGCAAACTCGGGATGAGAAGGTAATGAGTTCTTACATCAAGATCGGCCAATTTATTGAGATCTATTACATAAGGATAGATTACAAAGCGTATGTCTACAACTACCAGAATGCTTATGTAGATAGAAACATCACATATAATTCACTTGATCATTCATTTCTAGGTTTTGTCTATCAAGGGGCTGCCCGGAATCGAACAGGAGACAATATTCAATCAAGTCTGATCATTGGTGCAAATGCTTTAAGCACCGGCCTAGCCAAGAACCTGTTGGACACACGTCACTACGCCGTTGTAACCACCGTTCAGTTTGACAATAACGACAACGTTGCCCGCCAGCTGAGCCAGGAGAGCTGGGTTGTGGCAAGCATGACTTACGACCCTGAAAACGTGGAGTTAATCCTTTCCAGCGCCATTGATGCTGTCGGAGCACAAGCGCCAAACAAAACGCTGACTAAAGACCGTGTAGGCAACTTGCCATTAACGGCCAACATCTTTTTGAAGTGATCCACCCGTACCAGCTGCTGGGCCTGCCCTACCGCCTGGGCGCAACGCCTAAAAAGCATGGTGCCGCTGATTGCCTAAGCCTTGCTCAAGCAATAGTTCGCTGGCACGGTGTAGAAATGCCAGACGGACAAAGGGCTTGGTATCGGCGCTTACGACGAAAGGACTACGGGGTTTTCAGGGAAGAATTAGAGCGTTGGGGCAGTGAAGTATTAAGCCCTAGACTGGCAACAATCGCCCTTTGCCGTGCTACTTCCGGGTACGGCCTGGCAACTTATTTCGAGGATGGATGGATCTCGTTCGTAGAGTCGGAGGTCAAATGGAGTCCCGCCGGGGATTTGGACCCCGTGGCGCTCTACTGCCGTATGAAATAGCGATATGCGAGAACATCGGAATTACGCCCGATGAATACCTAGAGTTTTTTGCAGCCGCCTATGAATACGTCGAGGAGCGCAAAAAGGATTATGACCTAGTTCCTGACGTTCAAAATAATCCTACAACTGTTGCCATTGTCCAGCTGGTTGTCGGGCTGGCATTAACGGCAATTAGTGCTTTACTTGCGCCCAAGCCACGCCAACAGAATCAAGACCGCCAGGCAAATTTAGATATTCCGTCAGAAACGGGTAGGACCCGCTACACCAAAAATACCAACTTTGACAGTGTTCAACAGCTAGCAACCCTGGGGCGCATTATCCCTTTGGTATTTGCTGAGTACCAGCAGGGTAAAAACGTTGGCGGCGTAAGGGTTGACACTGATTTACTGCACTCTCAACTTCTTTCATCTGGTAATAGCCAAGTCTTTACCGGCATATTCAATATCAGCCTGGCCGAGTTAGGCCGCAAACCTGACTTTGATGGGTATGCCTTAGGTGATCTCTTGCTGAGAGACCTGGCGCGCTACAAGATGCAGCTATATTTTTCAAACAAGGGTAGTAGCAACAGGATCGTTGCCGGGGATCAATACAGTAGATCCAAGCTTGAGTTGTTTTCAGATGACAAGATTGCAACCGATAGATTTGCTGTAAACATCAGCAAAAACAATTACGCACCTTATTTCAGTGGCACTCGAACGCCTACAACCCGCACGCAGTTCGGTGGGTATAGCCCGATGCCTAATTACCATGTTTTTTATGCACCGTATGAACTGACTACTGTTCAAAAAGGTATAGGTGCAGCAAGTAGAGACGCGCAAAAAGCCAAGCGCGACAAGATAACAAGACCCTTTCCACGTTGCTGTGGCGTACAAAGTGTACAAGGCAAGATTATTACCTATGTAATCCAAGGTAACAACGGTGACGGTAAAGTCATTACTAAAGAGTTTGAAAAATACAGCGACAATGGAAAGCAAGTGTATCCATACGATTTTAAGGACTGGGGCCTAAATGATGTTAATAGCGTTATCAATGAAACTAGGCAATCAGCAGATGAAACAATTCAGCTAACTGATCAGTACCTTATCGGTGCAACACTTGCGGTGTGCATCAAACGACCAGAAAAGATATGGGTTAAAGAAAGAACAATAGCTGCAAAATATGAATTTAGATGTACTGAATTTGATAATTCAATTCCATTAATACCACCTGAAAATAAAACAGCAAACCTGGATGCTATTGATTTTAACGATGGCGTGGCCTTTTTGCCGTGGACTGGGCCGGCAATAATGCGTGCAGCTGTTGCAAGTGTTGCCAACAACCGGCCCTGCGACATTACAGAGATAGGAATTAAGTCTGAGGTTTGGCGACAGATGACTAATAGCGCCAACTTCCAGCAGCACCCCAATATGAAGACGATTGAGACCTATGAGGAAAAGGTTGAGGACGGGGGTGGGGGTCGAATCAACCTGGGATCAAAGACCAGCTACATGAGCCGCTGGTCATTCTTCCAACTTGAGGCCCGCCCCATCGGCCCCGAGCGCGATCCAGAAACAGAATGGGTTAAAGCTGCAGACCGTCCTTTTGGCGTTTTAGGCAACACTCCAGTATTTCAATACAACACTATTGCGATTACCCACCCAGAGTCAAACTCGCTTTATGAATACCGGTTTGTGCCTGTGCCAGGCGCGAAGTTTTACGACTTAGGGACAGCAGCACAGATTTACCACCTGACCGGAAAAGATTTGTGCAGAAGCACTGAAACTTTTACTCATAATAAATACACAATCAGATTCACCGGGGAAGCTCAATCTTTAAGCGTTAGTGATCGCGAAAATGATGAATGGGTGTTTGGCGGTGAATACAAACCCGAAGAGCTGGGACCGCTCGTTGATCTAGCTGATTACAGCAAAGATTTCACAGGCAAAGGCATACCCACTGAGATAGTTCTCATCAACAAGCAAGGGCCGTTCTATAGCGAAACGCCAGGCGAACAAACTGTAGTGATTATTGGCCCTGCAGCAAATCAGCAAACTTGGTATTGGGGCGGTCAGTTGTTAGGCACTACAACAGATGACGGCCAAGAATTTTTGACAACAACAACAAACAACAGAATTTATAGATACCGACGTGAAAATATTATCAAGCAGTGGGTTGCACCAGAGTGGGCACCTGCCCCGGCAGGCGTTCGGCTTGACTCCGTTATTGCCTTAAACCCAAGCACTGACCAGCTTGGATTCTTACCCATTAATGGAGTTGTAACCAACGCTAGCGGTCGCTATGACTATTACTGGGGCGGAAAACTGGTAGTAGCAAACCAACCTAACAAGGATTGGTTTAAAAATGAATCATCGACTGTTAGATACCGCACCCAACCCGGTGTGGACCCAGTTCAGCCAGCACGAACTACTTTCGAGCCAGACCCTGATTTAGAGAATCTCTACAGATATAGCGTAAAAGACAATAGGTTTATTCACGGCGCTGAGCTGGTACGTTTAGGTGACAGTTACAAATTTGTTTTTTACTACAACGGCGATGTAGTTGGCGAAACAAAAATAGAAGGTAGATCTTTTTGCGTCACTAGCACTCCATCTGATGGCCGTTGGTATCTTGACAATCTCATTCAAATAGAGCAGCCACCTGCATATAAAACTATTGGTAATTTTCGTGATCTTGATTTCAGTGACCCCAATCCGACTGCTAATCAATCAGTAGCTAACGGTGTTTATAGAAATATAGACGGCCAATACGTGTATAAATATCTAGGCGTAGTTGTTGCTAGAGCATTTTCCACTTTGCCTGTATTTAATACTGCTGGAACTTTAAAATTTGAACGTGATACATTAGTTGCGCCCGTGCCAATTGGCCGTGCAGCTTTACCATGCTGGCCTATTAAAGTTGCCGAAAAAACAAGCGGGCAGTCTGAACGCTGGTCAATTTCTTTCCGATACAAAATTGAAAGCCCTGAGATATGCGGCATCCGTAGATTTGCCTTAGCGCCCGGTCAAAACGGAAGTGCACGAATATCAAGAGAACGCGAAAGGGAACAAGAAATTGAGCCTATTAACCCTGATGGAGAGCTTTTACCTGTCATACCTACAAAACCAAATCGGATACCTCCTGTAATTCCTTATGCAATGGCGCGTGTTTATCTGTATTACGCATCAGGCTCAAGTAATCCTGACTATGCCAAGTGGACCTTGGAATCAGCTGGTTTGGATTACGTAGCAGGCGAGCCAGTAAGCATCGGGCCTCCTCAGGGCCTTGGAATATCAACGACGGTTAAAAGCGTAAATCTGCCGGGTGGCGCTAATAATGTCACTAAAGATCCAAGCTATGCAGCGTTCATTAAAGAAGGCAGAAATTACTTCCCGGCCAATGCAATCTGTGATTACTTTATTAATAACACTGACAGAACAAGCCACGAAAACGGCCCAGAACATGAGATCGCCTTTGTAAATGAAATTCTCCCTCCTGCAAAAACAACCGGCCCCCTGTACCAGGATTTAGCCATAGCCGGTATGAAAATTACCAATGCAAAGGAGTGGTCAAACCTAAGCAACCTTTCTGTTTACGTTTCACGAGGCGTCAAAATTGAACGGTTATACGAGCGTCGGACGTGGATCCCTGGCGTAGACGGAACTACTGGAACGTGGCAAACAATTGCAGCAGGCACTAAAGAAACCAGCAACCTGTTCCCCGAAATTGCCTATGCCCTTCTGACCGACGACCTTATAGGCGCAGGCGAGCTGATTGGTGCGGAGTCTGTTGACAAAGCATCAATGGCAATCGCGGCGCAATTCTGCGAGGCCAACGGCTTCTACTGGGACGGTGTAATCAGCCAAACCCAGAACCTGCGTGAGTTTATCTTTGAGCAGGCCGCTTATTGCATGCTTGATTTCACCATCAAAGGAGGCAAATTTAGCCTGTATCCGTCCGTGTTATTCAATAAAACTGACTACACAATTGTGGCGGAAAAACCGCAAATTAAAGCGTTGTTTGGTGATGGCAATATGCGGAACATGACTGTGAGTTTCTTAGAGCCAGAAGAGCGTCAAAGGTTCCAGGCATCTGTGCTCTACCGCATTGAACATAAGAATAATTTCCCTGTTACAGCTACCAAGATTGTGCAGTTAGCAGCGGGCTCATCAGCAGATCCTATTGAGCAGTTTGACCTGACACAGTTCTGCACCTCAGCTAAACATGCTGAGCTATTTGGGATGTATGCCCTAGCAAACCGTATCCATATCACCCATGGCGTGAGATTTGAGACAACACCAACAGCAGCGGCAAATTTAGAGCCAGGTGATTACATCCGCATTGCAACCACAGTGACCCACATAGCGCCGTCACGCAGTGGAAGCATCGACAACGATGGTTATATCCAAAGCGGCGCCACGCTAGGCAGTGGTTCTTTCCCTGTTATCTATTGGAAGCCCGGCTCAGCCAGCGTTCAGACAACAACGCTAGGTTTTTCAGCCGATCGTTCAGGAGTACCAAAAACATCACAAGCCAATTTGTTTGGAGCGCTGTGGTGCGAAGAGGTAACAACAGCACAAAAAATAATTTATAAGATTGAAACTATTGCATTCGCAGATGATGGTTTAGTTGAGGTTAGCGCCAGCGAAGCACCAACTAATGATGATGGCACCTTAAAAACTGTAGACTGGATTAGCAATCCAAAACTATACAACGTAATAGCATGAGCACTCTAAGAAAGTTTCCCAATCTAACGCCAACCACCCGCTCATTTACGCCGGGTGTCAGACCTGAGACTGCTTTTTCCTCCCAGAATGGCAGTACCTCGTTCGTATCTTTTGGCAATCGAATGGTTGATTGTTCATTAGAACTAGGATTTAATAATCTTGACGATACATACGCGCTGTTAATTTTAGAACATTATCGCAGTACAGGGCCAGAAGATTACGTTAGTTTCAATGCTCAGCACGGTTTAGGTGGAATGCTTGATACTTTGATTATTGAGATCGACACCACAAACCAGGGTTTGAAGTTTCGCTACGCCAACCCTCCGCAGATCACTAGCGTTTTTCCTGGGGTTTCCAGCGTCCGTTGCTCGTTTACCGGATACCTGATAGGCGGGTAGACTGCACACAACTGACAAATAGCTTCAGTCACGATGTCTTACTTCACTGGACAGCACGGGATTCTGAGAATTGCTTCACCATCAAATAGTCAGTATGAGGCTGTTGCAAAGGTCAGAGACTGGAGCATTAATTTCCAGATGGATACGATAGATACCAGCACTCTGCAGGACGTAGACCGCACCAAGCTGCCCGGCCTACGAAGTTTTGACGGCTCTGCAACCGTGTTGTACTACTCAGAATCTGGTAGTAATTTTGAGATGCTTACCAAAGAAACGATCAAGACTGGTCCACCTCTAAACCAGACAACACCAAAAAACTTTGGAGCGCAGGCTGCTGGTGCAGGAGTTGTTCAGATGCAACTTAAAGTCGGTCAGGGCACGCAACAAAAGACCTGCGGATTTAGTTGCTACATCACCGGCTGGCAGATGACTTGCAGCACAGGCGAAGTATTTCAAGCAAGTATGACGTTTACTGGCACGGGTGCACCCCACGCTTTTGATTTTTGAATGTCTATTTATTTTGGCGACACTGGTTGCATTGAACTAAAGCGCAAAGCAGATCACGCGGCGTATCCAGAGATGGTGCCCTCTGATGTAAGCGTGGCGAAAAGGCGTTTTACAACGTCTACCGAAGCTAACCAAGTGTTCATTGTTGGCGATGAAATTGAGATCAAACGCACTGATCAAAATGCCGATAAATC
>Ga0181393_1000681_pt1 | contig 12605 bp, 14 predicted proteins | sample 16SPOviralmetaG_FD_130122 | JGI IMG/M metagenome (GOLD analysis project Ga0181393, IMG submission 130122) | Marine viral communities from the oligotrophic San Pedro Time Series (SPOT) site, San Pedro Channel, CA, USA - 16 SPOT_SRF_2010-10-21 | ecosystem: Environmental > Aquatic > Marine > Strait...
ATAGGAAACGTCTTATCTGTTCATCATAAAAGAATTGTTGTGGCATTAATCTTCTCTAGGTTTAAGTGCATCACTAAGTGACTGCCTACTAGTAGCAGTAGTATTGTCATCTGCAGTAAATGTTGCAGTATTGTTTATAAATCCGTCTCTTTGTGTGTTTCCTGTACCAGGTGTAAGTTTAGAACGTACATCATCTTCTACCTTTATCCAACGTGAACCGCTATATCTAAATAGTCTATTAGGTAAAAAATCTAATCTTAGCACATAATCACCTTCATGCGAGTTTGCAGGAAAACTAGTACCCATTGAAACATTTTCTCCATTTGGCGGAAGCCCATCTCCTACCAAATATCCGCTATATGCGTTTGCATTCTGTGGGGTTATACGCCTTGCATCGGCACTTGCATCTGTGTTGTCTGCATTAAGATTTGTATCATCAGCATTGACACCTTTTGGTTCTAGTGGTGTACCATCTGGGCCTGTAGGAATAACATAAAATTGGTCTGTTTTATATCCACTTTCTGGAACTTCTTTTTCTGCGGCTTGTACAACTTTATTAGATATTTCTAATTCTTTATTATAAGTAGATAATAAATCACGTAATGTGTTTGTAGTATCATTGCCATCTTTATCTTGTTGTACTAAGTCAAGTATATCTTTATACTCTTGAGCATCTACTAAAGGCCCACATTTAATACGCCACAAATGACTCCACCAAGTTGGACTGAATCCTTCACTAGGTCTACTACCTTCCTGCACTACATAATAACGTTTTAAACTTAATTCTACACTTTCATCTAATGCACTAAAGTCAGTCAAGTGGGGCAACTCTATGACATCGCCGGGCATTAATTTACGTCCTAAATTATTAAGCATATCGTTTTCATGTAATGTAATAAAGAGTGTATCATTTGCTAAGAATAATCCAAATTGCGATAAATCAAAATCTGTATCAGTTACACTATATATTCCCCTAAGGCTGTATATGTCTTGGTCATATTTTCTATCTCTATTTTCTAAAAATAAAAAATCTTGAATTCCTAGTGGATCTGGTTCTACATAATTGGGCTGACTTGGGTCGTTACTTTGTCCCTGATTCTGTACACCTAGATACTTATGGACATTAATTCCAGTACCACCAATGGTAAACATTTCTTTAATTCTTCTATCAAAGAATCTATAATCGTTGGTGTGAGCACCGTCTTTCCATAGTGATATACGTGGCATGTTTTTTCCTTACGTACTATTTATCGTATTAAATAAACGTATGAAACTAGATTTGCATGGACTACCAATACATACTGCTTGGAACATTTTTAATAATCAAATGCAAGACGCCCACTTTGCAAAATACAAATATGTAATTGTAGTGACTGGGCAGGGAGCAATTATGAAAGAATTTAAGACTTGGGTTAACAATCATCCTTATACTAAATCCTGCGATAATCAACCACATAATCCAGGAAGTTTTAAGGTAATGATAAAATGATTCCTGAACCACATGAGCTAAATTTAAAACCTGGACTCATACAAGTACAAGGGCGAGGAGATAATTTAAAATCTACACATAACCCTGAAACAGGATGGAAACTAAATTATCCTGCTACACCTGTAAAAATTTATATACAAGATGAACTTACATTTGTTGATGGAAAAGTATTAGAGATAGAAAATTATATAAAATACTATGGCGAATCTATCAAAGATGTAACAATTTATACAGATGTACAAGGTTTAGAAAAAACTTATACGAATTTAAATTTTGTTTACTATCCTGATTTTTCATGTTTACATATGCAAGATTTAAAACGTAATAATGTAAATTTTAATTACTCAAATAAAAAAGATTATAATTTTCTATGCCTAAATTTTAATATTAGAACACACAGAGATTGCACTGTTAGAGCATTAGAAAACTATCCTAGTAGACTTATAAGTTATAAAGCAAGAAACTGGCACTTGCCTAATTTTACTGATTTATCTATGAATGAATATAGAGATTATGAATTAAATAATATTAACATTTTAAAGAATACTGCAAATCTTTTGCGACTGAAACCTATATTTGAAAGATGTCAATTTAGTGTAGTGACCGAAACAAGATACGATTTGCCTTATACGTTTATTACAGAAAAAACAACTCAGTGTTTTGTATCTCTGCATCCTGCATTATATGTAAGTAACAAATATCATGTTGCAAGTATGAGAGATTACGGATTTGATATGTTTGATGATATATTTGATCATAGTTATGATAACTTAGATAATGATATTAGACTAAATTCTATGATTGAATCAAATAAAAATATACTTACAAATGGTATAAAACATTATGACCAGTTAGAAAATAGACTAAAAGCAAACAGAAATCATTACTTCAACGAACAAAACAATATATATAAAATGGAAAAAAGATAAGCAAAACGGTTGACACTTCTAAAAACTGTGTTATATTAATAGTATAGTTACAAAAAAGAAGAGGACCAATTATGCAAACAATTTACAATTTACCTAAATTATATAAAAGAGATACAACTGGCAAAGTACGTGAATGGACTATGCAGTATGGTTGGAATTTAGATGAAACACAAGCAGGTACTAGGACAATTTCTGGTACACAAGATGGTAAAAAAGTTACTAGTGAATGGTTCATTACAGAGGCTAAAAATGTTGGTAGAGCAAATGCTACTACAAATATTACACAAGCAAAGTTTGAAGCAAATGCAGAATTTGATAAAAGAATTGAAAAAGAATACTTTGAAGATATAAATGCTATAGATAGTTATACTGCATTTAAGCCTATGTTAGCACATGATTTTACAAAGACTCCTGTAGAATTTGGATTTACACAACCTAAATTAGATGGTATCAGGATGGTTGTAAACAGTAGAGGATTATACAGTAGAAGCAATAAGCCTATTGTCGCAGTACCTCATATTGCTGAAGTACTTACAGATTTCATTAAAGAAAATCCTACAGTAACACTTGACGGTGAATTATATAATCATGACCTTAAAGATAACTTCCAAAAGATTACGAGTTTAGTTAGGAAAACTGTAAACATTGGTGCAGACGAACTTGCAGAAAGTAAAGAATTAGTACAGTATCATATATATGATATGTTTGATAGTGCAAATCCTAATATGACTTTTACACAAAGAGCAGAATGGATTCAGGCAAATGTTGCAGGTCCTGGCTTAGTATTAGTAAAATATGACATTGCAGGAAATAGTGAAGAAATTGACAAACTCTACGGAGAATATACTACTGCTGGTTATGAAGGTCAAATGATTAGACAAGATACACCATATCAGTTTAAGAGAACTAAAAACTTGTTAAAGAGAAAAGAGTTTATTACAGAAGAATACAAAGTTATAGAGATACAAGAAGGTAATGGCAATTGGGCAGGATATGCAAAAAGGTTTATACTTGAACTTGCAGATGGTACACAGTTTAGTTCAGGAGTAAGAGGCTCACAAAGTAAACTTGCAGAATTACTTAAAACTAAAGATAGTGTAAATTGGGCAACTTGTAGATACTTTGAATTAAGTAATGATGGTGTTCCTAGATTTCCAGTAGTCATAGATTATGGAACAGGAACAAGACAAGACTAGGTTGACAGTTCCTGTAATTATGCTATTATATGTGTATAGTTAATAAAGAAGAGAGAACAATGGCATTTGAATCAGAAGTAATTAACACTCGCGGACATCATTTAGTTGGTACTCGTTGGCCTATCACAGGTAGTAAAGGCGATGCTTATGAAGTAGTAATGTGGGATAGAGGTTGGGAATGTAATTGTCCTGCATATAGAAAATGTAAACACATCAAAGCAGTTGAAGTAGGTTTAGTAGGCGAAGATTAATGGCAGAAGAAAGATTTACACATAAAGTCGATCCAAGAATTATTCATGCAGATCAACGTAAACAAGATACAAGAAGAGATGCTTGGGATAGAGATTATATGGGTTCACATTATGTAAAGCCTGAACCACCAACTACAAAGAAGATTTCAAATGCGGCTCCTGTTTTTGCTTTTGCATTCTTCTATGTTTGTATATTAGTAATGATTAGTAGTATTAAATGAAACAAAGGAGAAAAATATGTTTCACCCAGATATGATGAAAGATACACTAGCACCTAGAGGTTATAAAGCACAGTTTGACTTTGACAAATACATTCTTAGTATTGTGCAAAATGATATGTCATATGGTGCCGCTCAAGGATTTTATGAAATTGCTATCTTTGAAGATGATAATATGATTGAACTACCAGGTATTACTGATGAGGGTGATGCAATAAAAGGTTGGTTGACAGTTGAAGATATTAATAGTATTATAAAGAAACTTAGTAGTATAACTGGCGTCAATGCAAAACTTATATGAGGAAAAAATGAACGATCTTATTATTGATATTGAAGACTTAGAGACTGCAATAAATAGTCTTAAAAAACTAAAGCATACACCCGAAGTTATTAATGCTATTTTAAAAATAGATGATATAATTGAAAGGAAGAAGATTGAGTTTCATAATTGCGAACATCAAATGCAGAGGGAGTTAGGATATGGGTTTAACCGCACTTAAAGGTAAAAAAACATCAAAGAAAAAGGCTATTGCACGTAGGAAAACTGTAGGTGCAAAAGCTGCACCTATGGATGATTATAAGAAGCATAACGATTTCTTTCATTTTAGTGTGGATACAAAAGAATGTATGGCTTTAATAAAGACACATGTCAAAAAAGTTTACAGTAAAGAACGAGCAAAAGTTATTCTAAAAAATAAGGATTATAATTTTGGAAAGGCACATATTGCTGGATATTGTCATTGGATTGCTGAAGGCAAAGAAGCACCAGAATCTAGTATTAATTGGATGACTGGTTTCTTTGATCAACTATATGACAAAGGTTTGACCATTGTAGAAGAAGTAAAAGCAGCGGAAGCCGCAAAGCCTAAAAACGTTTATGTACCTAGTATACAAGAACGTATCAAAGAAGCAAGTGGCAACATTATCGGAGACATTGAAATAGAAATTGATAAGTTTATACTAGACCCTAAAGGTTTTAAAAAGTTTGATGTTGTAAAATTCTTTCGTGCAAAACAAGTTAATCAAGCACATGCAAGACATATTCGTGCTTTTTATGAGGGCATATTAGGTGAATACTTAATGCTACAAAAGCCTGCAAGTGAGCAAGACGAACAATTACGGGAAGGTTATGCACACCTCGGTAAAGCAGAAATAAAAAAAGCAGTAGAACTTTTCCAAGGCATTGTGGGTGCATGTGATTTAATTACTGCAGAAAGCAAAGCGACAAGAAAGACTAGGTCGCCTAAACCTAAAAGTGCTGATAAATTAGTTGCAAAAATGAAGTATTGTAAATCAGATGAAAAATACAAAGTTGCAAGTATTAATCCTGCAGATATTATTGGATGCAATGAACTTTGGGTATTCAATACTAAAACTAGAAAGATTGGCAAGTACGTTTCCAATCAACACGATACTTTACAAGTGAAAGGCACAACACTACAATTCTTCAATGAAAAGGAGAGTATAGCAAAGACACTTCGCAAGCCAGAACAACAACTTGCAGAGTTTAACAAAAGTGGTAAAGTACAATTACGAAAGTTCTTAGATAATATAAAAGGTGTTGAAACAAGATTAAATGGAAGATTTAATAACGATACTGTCATACTTAAGGCAGTCAATAATTAATAAATAGTGTATAGATAAGGATACACTATGGCAACACTAGCAAGTTTAAGATCAGATACAGTAGATTACATCCGCTATCGCTTGGGTGATGGTATGGTAGATATTGAACTTGATCCCAGTCATTATGATAATGTAATTGACAAATCTGTTAAACGTTTTAGACAACGTAGTCAGAATGCATATGAAAGTTCATACGTATTTCTAAGTATTGTGAAAGAACAACAAGAATACACACTGCCTGATGAAATTGAAGAAGTACGTCAAGTGTACAGACGAAGTGTAGGAAGTGGTAGTAATGAAACAGGAACACAGTTTGAACCTTTTGAGGCGGCGTTTCAAAATACATACTTACTGCAGAGTGGTCGTATAGGTGGCATGGCAACTTACGAAATGTATTACCAATACCAAGAACTTAGTGCTAGGTTATTTGGTGGATTTATAAATTTTGAATTTAATCCAGTCACAAAGGTTATTACAATACTCCGAAAGTTTAGTGCAAGTGGCGAAAATGTAGTACTTTGGACATATAATTTACGTCCTGAAAGCAGATTACTACAAGATAGACATGCAGGTCCTTGGATACAAGATTATGCACTAGCACTTGCAAAATATACACTTGGAGAAGCAAGAAGTAAATTTAGTACTATTGCAGGACCACAAGGTGGTACTAGTCTTAACGGTGATGCACTCAAGGCAGAAGCACAAGTTGAAATAGATAAACTCGATGAAGAGTTACGTAACTATGTGGATGGATCTGATCCACTTTCATTTATAATCGGCTAATATGAGGCTTACATGATAATAGGAATATGCGGATTAATAGGTTCAGGCAAAGGCACTGTTGCGGATATTTTAGTAGACAAAGGATTTAAAAAAGTTAGTTTTGCTGATAAACTAAAAGATGGTGTTGCGACTGTTTTTGGTTGGGATAGAGCAATGCTTGAAGGCGATAATGCTAAAAGCAGAAAATGGCGCGAAGAACGAGATCCTTTCTGGTCAAATGAAACTGGTAGAGTAATTACACCAAGAATAGTTTTACAAGAGTTTGGTACAGACTGTATGCGAGATGGTTTTGACAATGGTATTTGGGTAAGTTTATTAAAAAAACAGATGTTGGAAAATCCAGGTGACTATATTATACCAGATGTAAGATTTAGAAACGAACAAGATATGCTACGTAAAATTGGTGGCGAAGTTTGGTGGGTACAACGTGGAGACTTACCTGAATGGTGGGGACATGCAATATTAGATAACAATACTGGTAGTAGCACTATGTCTAATTATGAAATTCATTCTAGTGAATATAAATGGGCAGACACCAACGATAAGTTTGATAATATAATATACAATAATAGTACAATAGATTCTCTTAAACATCAGGTGTTAGATCACCTCGGTTCCAACCAAACCTTATCAACTCCTGATTGCAATTTAAACATACAGTTTTCAGATTACGGTTGCTGACATTATTTAAATTTCCATCGATATAAAAAATAGTGACTTGATTCCTCACAGTAGGCTTAAAGCCACATGCTTCGCATTTTCTTTTAACTTTATAACCACTTTCAAACCATAATGGTTTAACAGGTTTGTGTGACTTAAGGCATTGCTCACACTTTTTCCTATAATATGTTATATCACCTTTATGATAATTCACTGCTTTTGGACGTTGCCCACATGTGTCACAAACCGGTCTCATGCACGTATTTACCCATACCTTTAAAGGGATTATTTAAAATAGGTGTTTTTTAAGGTGGTCCGGATAAATAACAGTATACAAAATACCTTATAGAAGGAAAGAGAATATGGCACTAATATCACCAGGCGTAGAAGTTACAGTAATAGATGAAAGTAATTATACTCCATCAACCGCAGGCACAGTAGCAGCGATTGTTATTGCAACTGCAGAAAACAAAACGAGTGGCACTGGCACAGGAACTGCATCCGGCACAACTGCGACCAATGCAGGCAAGTCTTATCTAATAGGAAGTCAAAGAGAATTAACAAGCACATTTGGTAATCCGACTTTTTATAACACATCAGCAGGCACACCTATAAACGGGTATGAACTTAATGAATATGGACTTATGTCTGCATACAGTCTATTAGGTGTAAGCAATCGTGCTTATGTGATGAGGGCAGATATAGATTTAGCAGAATTAGCAAGTAGTGCAAGCCGACCATTAGGACAACCAACAAATAACACTATTTGGTGGGATATCTCCGGTGATACAAGATGGGGAATATTTGAATGGAATGGAAGTACAGGAAATTTTACAAATAAGATTCCTACAGTAATAACAAGTACAACAGATTTAGATGGTGGTGTTCCAAAAACATCAATTGGTGCTATAGGTGATTATGCATTAGTTGCTACAAACACAAGTAATCCTGTCTATTATAAAAATCGTGCAAATGCTTGGGTATTAGTAGGTAGTGCAAGTTGGCAAATTTCTCATGCAACTATTGCAGGTACTGTAGCAAGTCCAAGATTTACACAAGGACATAGTATTACAATAAATGGTACTACAGTAACAATGGTTGGAAGTACTGTAACAGAACTTAAGACCAGTATTAATAATGCAAGTATTACCGGTGTAACTGCAGACGTCCATGAAAATAAAATTGAAATTTATGCAAACAGTACTGCCGTTGGTGTAGACAGTGTTGCAGATGGTAAAATTGTTTTAGCAAATGCAAGTGGTAGTATATTATCCGATGCAGGTTTGACTGCTGGTACATATGCAAGACCATTAATTGCACAAGATCCGCATTATACAGTCCCAGCATGGAAGTCAACAGATACTGTTCCACGTCCAACAGGAAGTGTGTGGGTGAAGACAACACAAAGCAATTTAGGATTTTTAGCAGATGTTAGTACATATTCAACATCAACTGCAAGTTTTACTTCTAGTACTGCTCCAGCATATACAAATGATGTTACTGCACTAAAAAACTTAGATACAACTGGTGGTTCAAAAATTACTGCTGGTAGTTACTATGTGCAGTATGATGTCACAGAAAACGATACTGTGACTTATAAATTATTTCAACGTTACAGTGCAGGTGATTTGATTGTTACAGGATTAATCAATTCATCAACACCACTTACTGCAGGTAACAAGTTTACAATAAGTGCAAGTAGTGCAAATAGTACTGAAATGAGTACTGCAGTTGAAGTTACTTTAAGTGGCACAGGTCTTGCAAATTTAGCAAGTGACATAAACGGTGCTAACGTAAGTGGAGTAAGTGCAAGTGTAAACAGTGGAGGATACCTTGTAATCAAACATAGTTTAGGTGGTGTAATAGTACTAAAAAATACTACAGGCACACCATTAACTGATGCAGGTATTACTACAAGTATTACAACAGGACAAGTTAGGGCAGGAAATAGCAGTGATTTAATCGTAAGTAACTGGATTGCTCCAACATATACTGCAAGTATTAGTGCACCTAGTGCGAATCCAGACGATAATACACATTGGTATGCAGGTGGTTTTGAAGCCGATATACTAATACATGATGGTACTACTTGGAAAGGTTATCAGAATGTAACAGATACAAGAGGCTTTGCACTAGGAAGTACAGATCCAGATGGTGTCATTTTTAGTACAACTGCACCGACACTACAAAGTGACGATAGTGCATTGGTCAATGGTGATCTTTGGATTGATACTAGCGACTTAGAAAATTATCCATTGATATATAGACGTGAAACAGTCGAAGGTGAAGCAAAATGGGTAATTATAGACAAAACTGATGAAACAACTGAAAACGGAATCATTTTTGCAGATGCACGTTTTATGGGTGATGGAACAACTGATGTAGTCACAGGAACTATTCCAACAACTAAGACATTACTTACAAGTAATTATTTAGATATTGATAAACCAGATCCTAGTGTTTATCCACGTGGCATGATGCTATTTAATACAAGACGTAGTACATACGGTGTAAAGAAATTTAGAGCAGACTACTTTAGTAGAACAAACTTTAGTGACACAACACTTTATCCAACATTACCTACAGAAAAAGATGCATGGGTAACTTCAAGTGGAAAAACATTTGGTCGTAAGGCAGTTAGAACAGTAGTAGTAAATGCAATGAAATCTGCAATAGATTCAAGTGCAGAATTACGTGAAGATGCAAGAACATTTAATGTTATTGCCGCTCCTGGATATCCAGAATTGATAAGCAATATGGTAAGTCTAAATAATGACAGACGACAAACATGCTTTGTAGTAGGTGATACACCATTAAGATTAGCAGCCACAAGTACTGCAATTGAAAATTGGTCAACTAATACTGTAAAAGCAAGTGATAACAACGAAGACGGACTAGTTACTAGCGATCCATACTTAGGTGTATTTTATCCAAGTGCATCAACAACAGACATAAGTGGGAATACAATTGTTGTTCCGGCGAGTCATGCTGTATTAAGAATGATTGCTAGAAGTGACGATATTAGTTTTCCATGGTTTGCGCCTGCAGGCACAAGACGAGGACTTATAGATAATGTTTCAAGTATTGGTTATATAAGTGCATCAACAGGTGCTTTTATTGTTGATAACATACGTGAAAGTGTAAGAGATACATTATATACTAATAGAGTTAATCCGATCGCTTTTTTCCAAGGAAGTGGAATACTTAATTACGGAAACAAAACAAGAGCACCTAGTACAAGTGCATTAGACCGTATTAATGTAGCCCGTTTGACAGGATTTTTAAGACGTCAATTACAAACAATTGCTACAGGGTTTGTTTTTGAGCCTAATGATAAGTTGACTAGAGACGAGCTCAAACAACAAATAGAACAAACATTAAACGACTTAGTAGCAAAACGTGGTGTATTTGATTACTTAGTAGTATGCGATGATACAAATAATACTTCAGATAGAATAGACCGTAACGAACTTTATGTTGACGTTGCTATTGAACCTACTAAGGCTGCGGAGTTTATCTTTATTCCGATCAGACTTAAAAATACAGGTGAAATTGCAAGTGGAAACGTAGCAGCCGCAAGTACAGTTTAACAAAAAATAAAAAAACAATGGGGGTTTGATACCCCCATTTTTTATGACTGAAAACTGATAAATACTTTTATAATTAGAATTAGGAGCAGAATGAAATGTCAGTTTCATCATTAACAAAGTTTACAGTACCTATAGACGGTGATCAAAGTGCAGCCAGCCAAGGCTTGCTGATGCCAAAATTAAAATATCGCTTTAGAGCAAGTTTTGAAAACTTTGGAGTCAGCACACCAAGAAGTGAAATGACAAAACAGATAATGAATATTACCCGTCCTGCCGTTACATTTGAAGAGAATATAATTGACATCTATAACAGTAAAGTATACTTAGTTGGCAAACATAGTTGGGATCCTATTACAGTTAACTTGCGTGATGATGTGAATGGTTCGGTGTCTAAACTTGCAGGTGAGCAAGTTCAGAAACAATTTGATTTCATGGAGCAGTCTAGTGCCGCTTCTGGTATTGACTATAAGTTTATTACACGATTTGAAATATTAGATGGTGGCAATGGTGCAAATACTCCAAATGTTTTAGAAACTTGGGAACTATACGGATGTTTTATACAAAACGTAAACTATAACGAATTAGATTATGCATCACAAGATCCAGCAAATATTACAATGTCAATACGATTTGACAATGCAGTACAAACACCATTAGGTGAAGGTATAGGTTCTGGTGTGGCAAGAACAGTCGGACAAGTAGTAACTGGCTAATAGGAGTTAGTTATACATGGCTAGTGTAAATCCACTTTTAAAAGGATTATCTACAGGTAATTCTGTAAAAGATTACTCACATGCGTCTAAAACGTTTGTTGAAAATAATTACGAGTTACAACCAAAATACAGTAATTTATTTCATGTAATATTTGAATTTACAACCCAAGCATCTACTTTATTTGACACAATCGAACAACTTGAAATCCCAATACTTGTGAAGACTGCAGATTTACCTGCGTATACATTAGACGTACAAACCCATAATCAATACAATAGAAAAACACAAAGTCATCACAGTTTTACATACCAACCAGTCACTATACGATTTCATGATGATGCAAAAGAAACAATTAGAAACCTTTGGCACAAGTATTATACTTTTTATAATGCAGATCCTACATATGACTTAGATGGAAATAGTTATACAACTTCAGACAAATACGCAAATAGGACCCAACAACAATGGGGACTGCAACGAGGTAATAAAAGATTTTTTAAAAATATAAAAATCTATAGTATGCATAATCACAAATTTGGTGAATATACTCTTGTAAATCCTATAATTACTTCTTTCAATCATGACTCCCATGCTTATGCAAATGGTACATTAATGGAAAATACAATGCAATTAGCATACGAAACAGTAAAATATGCTACAGGTTTTGTGAATAACATTAATCCTAGAGGATTTGGTGATATACATTACGATGTAGAAACTAGTGATTTAAGTGTAGATACAATACCAGAGAATAATGCATTTGTCAACGGATCTACAATAAGCACTACAGGACAACGTCCAAGTGATTTATTTAAAGGTGATGTAATAGGTACGATTACAGATGCTGAAATCATATTTAATTCACAAAGATTTAACACAGCAAATTTACTACAAGATACAATATCTATTTTTGCTAATAATTTACTTACCGGCAAAAAATCTACAAGTAATATTCTTGTGCCTATCACAGGAGCTGCGGAAAAGACTGCATCCAATTTTGCAGGAAAAGTAACTGATGGAATTATTGACTTCTTTAATGGTACTACACAAGCAAAAACTGGCACTAATAATGTTATTAGAAAAATTCCAACCGATAATATTGTTTCTACAAATGGAAAGAATGTGCAAGTCGTAAATGAAACAAAAATA
>Ga0181393_1000683_pt1 | contig 12604 bp, 15 predicted proteins | sample 16SPOviralmetaG_FD_130122 | JGI IMG/M metagenome (GOLD analysis project Ga0181393, IMG submission 130122) | Marine viral communities from the oligotrophic San Pedro Time Series (SPOT) site, San Pedro Channel, CA, USA - 16 SPOT_SRF_2010-10-21 | ecosystem: Environmental > Aquatic > Marine > Strait...
CACCACCTTGCGGCATTGTTTCTGTTTCTGATACTTCAGTTATTTGATCTTCAACCATGTTACCAGCAGCATAACCTATTCTACCGCCTTCAGCTTTTTGTTGTGGTAAACCGATAGAGTCTTTGACCATTTGGTTATATAATTCTATGTATCTTCTAGCTGTTTCTTCTCCAACATATTTAGGATTTTCTGCAGCGTACTCACCTTCAATAACTATTTCTTCTTCACCTTGTGCATTGATTATAGTTATTTCTTTTTCACTGTTTGTTATGTCTTGTTGTATTCCAGAAATAACTATGTCTGCTTGTTCTTTGTTACCAAACAAAGATGTTACCGCAGGATTTTTACCAGTGTATCCTTGTAGTCTTTGCATTAAAATTGCTTGTTGTTGATTGTATTCGTTTTCATCTAAAGCTGTATCTGGATCTGATTGTATTACTTGTAATTGAAACAACTCACCCATAATAGATTGTATCTCAGCATCGTTAGCTTGTTTAGCAAACATTTTAGATCCACCTTCTGATCCAAGGATCTTGGCCTGTGCACCTAATAATGTATCAAACATTCCTGTTTGACTATTGTATTTAGTAACAGCTCTATCTTGTAAACCTTTGTTGTAAGCTGCTCTACTCTCTTTAAATCTTGTAAACGGATCTTTTGCAGCTAACGCAGCTGTTTGAAATATATTTCCTGCAGCAGGTCTACCAACTAAATCTAAACCAAAATCTATTTTAAAATCATCGAGTGATCTATCTGGTGCCATAGGTGGTGCTTGAAAAGACATTCTATCAGCTAAATCTTTTATCTGTTGCATGTTCATATCTTTAAGATTTACTTTAGATAAATCGTTTTGCTTTACGGTATTATTTTCGTTTGTGTTGTAACCTTGTCTAGGAGCAAGACCTGAAGTAATACCTTCACCGGCACTACCACCTTTTCTAAACATTGGTCTTCGCATTATTCTGTTCATATTTACCTTATGTATTCTAAAGCTTTACTTCTATCCGTGTTACCAAAGATACCACTTAAAACACTTGCTGTTCCAAGAGCCGTTTGTAATGGTGTTGGGTTAGGTGTTATTGTTGACTGGTTACCAAATGGTGCGTTACCAGAGAATAGACTTGCAACTCCAGAACCATATGTACCTAATCTTTCATAAGGTTCGTATGCTTCTAATCTATTTGCTTCTCTTTGTGCATCAAGTTGTGCCTGTGCCTGTGCCTGTTGTAGTCCGCCCAATCGACCCAACTGGTTAATATCTGCTGTTTGGAAATCTTGTATGTTTTGTCCTAATTGTCCTTGTTGATTAAATGCTGTTTGTGCATTTAAGTTAGCTTGGTTAAATCCTTGTTGTAATAATTTTGATTGTAGTAATGCTCTATTAGCATCTTGATCAGACATGTAATTTGCTCTCATAACACCTTCTCTACCACCGCCTAAATTACCAGACATCGCTGCTTTCTGTCCAATACCTGTTAGACCTGCTTGAGTTTGTTTGTCAAATTCTGATAGTGTTGCATCAATTACATCTTGTTGATACGGGGACATAAAATTTTGGTAAGCTTGCGGTCCTGAGTATGCTGCTTGTTGTGTAAGAAAAGGTTGGTAAGCACCAACACCCTGACCTGCTAAATTATATGATTGTGTTTGTAATGCATCTTGTGCTGCTACTTGCGGTGCAAGTTTAGCTGTATCTAATGGTATAGATGTTAGTCCTGCTAATTGTTTTCCGTAATCAACACCCAGGTCTGTTACGTATTGTTGTGGTAAATTTTGTACTTGTTCTATTGCCATTATATAACCTCGCTTAATCTCTCTGAAGTTGCAAACATTTCTCTAGCGCCACCCATTCCTTGTGATTCTTCTGATACTTGTCCGCCTGCTTCTAAATGTTTCATCATGTTTTCCATAACTCTTGCTCCCTCATCTATATCTCCACCACCTGCGTTTCTAACAGCATCTGCAGTAAATACAAACTCATTTACACTTAATCTTGCAGGCACATCGTCCGCTTTTTCTTCTTTACCAATAGGTACAAACCCACCTTCAGCTCTGTAATCTTTTTCTAAACCACCAAGGTCCATGATTCCACCTTCGGCTCTATTAATTCTACCACCATTTGCAAATGATTTTTGAACTATCATTAAAGCATCTTGTACTAATTGTGGATCATCTGGTGATTGATATTTATCTTGATTTTGTTGATATAAAGATTCCATTACAGTTGTAACATAATCAGTTCCTGAATTTGATTTCATAAAAGATTGAAGTCCTCCCATTTGCGGAGCACCCATGTCAGCACCACCACCCATGTTAAACCCTATTCTACCACCGTTAGCTGCTTGTGCATATGTAATAGCCATTTCTGCTGGTGAATATTTTCTTGATGCAACTGTAGGTAAAAAATTTAACCCTGCTGCTAAACCTTGTTGTTGGGTTGCTAAGTTTGCACCTTTTTTAAGCTCTGCTAAATTTAATGCTGTATTGTCACTTGGTAAACCTGGCGTGTCTTGATTGTTTTTAGTAAACAAACCTGCTGTAACACCACCGAGTATTGGTATAATGTTTTTTGAAATAGATCTTCCAATATTTCCTGCAATAGATGTTCCTTCCATTGTTTTATAATTACCTGGTCCTTCAGGTTTATTTGGATCATAGTCTGGATTTTTAATTTTAGGTTTATCAAAAATAAAATCTTTTGCTGCGGTTCCAGCATTTTTTACTGATTCTGGTATTTTTAATTCACCAAACACATCTTTTAATATAGAATTTTTTCCTCGCGTAAGATCATAACCACCAGCTAATATAGCTGCCGTAGCTAAAGGATTATCTTTTATTTCATTTGGAATAACATCATCTACGAATTTGTCTTTAAGATCTTGAAAAAATGATCCAATACCATATTGTCTTCTACCGTCAGCACCCATGATACCACCATACGCTGCCATCTGTCTGTCAGGTAAAGTTGGTCCTGTAGGTTTAGGTGCAAAAGGATTAACTGGTTTTGTTGGGTCTTGTGGTAATGGATTGCCACCAGCCATGTCACCTTCGGCCATAGCTTGTTGCATAAATTGTTGTAGAGTCATAGGCTCAAGACCTTGCTCTATCATGTCATCAACGTATTTTAAATATTCTTCTTCTAGTTGAGCCATCATCATTTGCTCCATCTCTTGTGGAGATTTAGGACCTTCGTTACCACTATATTTTATAGATGGTGCGTTAGTCTCTAGTTCTTCTGAAATTTGTATATCTTCTATTCCCATGGTTTTACTAGTTTACTTTGTTTTACTGAACAAATCAAGAGGAGGCATAATAACTTTTACGTCTTGTGCCATGTCTTCATTCTTATACCCTTTAGCCTCCCAGTCTTTTCTTTCCTTAAAAACCTCTCCAGTTTCCTTGTGTCTGTAGGTTTCTTCTACTTTAGCATTATATACTTTCATTATGTTGTTACCTCTTTCTTGATATTTAGATAACTAATAGCTACATCAAACGAATCTGAGCTGCTTGATTGTACTGTAAAGGCTTTACCACCTTCCACTATTAGCGGTTGAGTTAATAATTCTGTTGTAACATTAGCTGTAAGTGCCGCTGATTTGATAGCTGTAATACTGTTATTTGTAACAGTCACCGTAGGTGTACCAGCAGATGTAACAAGTATAGATTTAATAACTACAGTTTCATTAACTGCAGGAACACTAGCACCTAAAGGTGTAAGAGCAGCACCACTTGTACTATTATCTATACCTGCAAATTTATATTGGTTTACTACTGCCATTAATCTAAAAAGAAACTTCTAGCTTCTATCTCCTGTTTTAATTCTTCTTGAAATGTAGTGTTAAGTTTCTCTAACACCGCATCTAAATCTCTAACTAAAGACTGTGCTACGTCTTCTTCATATTCAGAACTTGCTCTAGTTAATGATTGTACTATTTTTGCCATTATTCTGTATCATCCGAGTAAGGGTCGTTATAGTTATCTGTAGAAGCATCATATCCGCCTGAATATCCGCCACTACCATCTGATCGATTATTATTACTCTCAATAAATTTATCTACTTTATCAAACTCGTCGGTCGTAAGGTCTTCTATTTCTCTGTCTAATTTATCTTTTCTTTTGTCAGACATTGTATCGTAGTATTTATCTTTATATTTTTGTAATTGTTTTCCATAATCATTAGTTCCAAATGCTGACACAACGTTTTGACCACTTAATATAGAATTATCATTATATTTAGTTAAACCTGATTGATTGGTTCCCAACATATTATTTGAATTTAAATAATTTATTTGTCCTTGAAGTTCAGGATTATAATTTATTGAGCCAGGTCTCAATGGGTTTCTTAAATAAGCTAAACCCACACTTCCAGCTATTAAAGGAAATGCCATTCCCATATTACCACTTGTTATAGATGTTATACCTTTATTAAGTCCTGCTCTTTTTATCATGTTTAAAGGATCAAGTTTCATACCACCAATACTAATTGCATACTTAGGATTTTGTTGTTGTTTATCTATACCTAAGAGTTTAGCAGCATATTCAAAACCATATTTAGCAGCTAGTGATTGTAGTAATGCTTCCATTATCTTCTTCCTCCAGCATGTATATCTAATCTAAAAGTTCCTAATTTCCAACTGGTATCTACTGCAGTGTTGGATATTGTAAGAGCTATGGCTCTAGCTCTAGCTCGTGTATCAACTTTGTCTGTACTTGTTGTCACCGTAAAAGGTCCCAATGATGAACTGGCTGCTGCATCATTAGAATAATTTCTTAAATCTAATTGTATAATAGCTTCTCCTTCTTGAGCTATAAAATCAGGTATAATTCTGCTAACTCTCATAATGTTTTCACCATCACCTCTCAAGTCACCTAAATTAGTTGCAGCTCCTCTTACAACTTTTTGTGTAATATCATAATCTCCAGAAGTAATATTAGCTGGAATAGCTGTGGTAACTCCTGACCTTACTTGATTGACCCCTGTTTCATGTTCATAGTAATATGAAACACCTTCCGTGTTTCCTGTTACGTCAAAAGAAGTATCTGTATCTGCATCGTATTGAGTTGCATGAGGTAAACCAAATACAGCAGAATCTTGCCATGTAGTTCTAATAAATAAAGGACTTGCATTAACAAACCATATAGGTCTTTTAGCTGTAGAGTCTAGATAACTATATGTAACTGATTGAGTGTTTACATTAGAAGTAGCTTCTGGATAAAACCATGTGACTTCTCCAAACAAGTTATTAATTCCAGCGTATACAAATTGATTAGATGTTGTGTTAAGATTATCATAAACATAGTCTTCAACTAAACAGTCCATCGATTCTAGTTTACCTGTGTACCTAAAAAAACCATTATCAGACATCCAGTATGCAGCACCATCAACTTCAACAGCTGCATTTTTACCAATCAATCCACAGTTATTACCAACCTGTTCAAAAGCAAAAGTAAATGGAGTTCCAACAAATCTCATAGTAAATAAAGAAGTGTCAGACCAAATATAAATAGCATTTCTACCAAGCTTCGCTCCAATGATCCGTGATCCGGCAGCCAGTCTTTGTGTACCAGCACTATTTTCAGATGTTACAGCATAATCTGTAATATCTTCTTGAGAAGAGAATCTAATAAACATATCATCTTGAGTAGATTTATCTCCAATAGTTGTTTCTGTTCCAAAAAATACTAAGTGACGATCGGGAGTAGATACTAACATATCACGTGACGCTGTTGGTGCACCAGATATAATAGTTGCTCTTGTATCTACAGCATTGTTTAAATCAGAATTCCATTCAAAACATTCACCATTAAATATTAAAGCAATAAGTGTACTTCCTAAATTATCCAAAGACCATAGTCCAGGTTCTGCAACAGAATCAGTAGTAGCAGCTGCTTGACCCCATCCTGCAAAACTACTAATATTTGTAACTGTGTCCGAACTAGAATGAGATGCGTTTGTGGTTCCTTTAACATTTCTAGTAATACCAGTTAAATTATTTCCTGCTACACCTGTGTAAGAAATGTCTTCTGTTCCAACTCGAATAAAATTTGTACCGGTAGTTGGAAACCCTGTAGTACTTGTTAAGGTAATATTTGTTCCAGATCCACCAGTACCAAAAGCATTAGCACTTAGTGATCCGTTTAATGTTGTGGTTTGTGGAGCTGAAACAGTTCCACCCCATTGAGATATACCATAACCAAAAACTCCAATTTGATCAGAAGGTCCTACGTGGTAATATTGAAAATAAGTTATACCACCTGAAGTAGTTGCACCTGATCCAGTTTCATTTGATGGCATTGTAATTGTAAGAGTAGTAGTTGATGGTACACTAGTTACCATAAATTTTTTATCAGCAAAATCTGCTGAACCAAAATTAGAATTTGTAATAGCGCTAAATGTAGAAGCATCTCCAAACAAAATGATATCTCCTTCTTGAAAATTATGTGCACTAGAAAATGTAAGTGTTACTGTAGGTGATCCATTAGTTGTGCTAAATGCACTAGTAATAGCTGTTCCCGATGGATTAGTTAAAGGATGTATGTCATAATAAAATCCTCCAGAATACACATATAAAATTCTATTAGTACCTATAATAGAAAATTTAATACCTGATTTATTAACCATGTGGTGCAAACCTCTCGCTGCACCTGTTAATTTTTTGTCTCCTAATTGAGACCAACCACCTATTTTTTCAGGTGTGCCGTATCTAAAACGTACATTTTCACCGCCGGTCCACTGTGACTCAGCTCCTGTAGATGTAACCTGTTTATTGAAACCCGGTAAAAATCCTAATTTTTGTAACATATAAAACCTTTGAAATATTCTATTTTTTGTTATATATCAAATATATAGAGAATGAAAGTATCATAATTATGGACCATTTAGAAGCAATTGTTAAATTGGATAATATAATTAATCCAGGTTTTATAGATAAAATAGTACCTTTGATAAATAAGAAAGCTAAAAAAAATTTAGAGGTTAGGTTGGGTGTTGATAAAAATATAAGAAAAGTAAAAGGCTATCATCTAAACTCAAATACTCCTACTAATATGTTTTACTGGAAACTTATAAAAAAAGAAATTGAAAGAATTTATCCTCATTATAAAATTAAATTTCCTAAAATGGCTAGTAATAGAATTAATCAAATAGATTTATTAAAATATTCAATTGGTGAAAAATACGAAATACATACGGATCATTATTCTACGTCAGCAAGACATCTAAGTATTATTATTAATTTAAACCATGACTATGAAGGAGGAGATTTAATTTTTACAGATCAAAAGGAAAAAGAAATTAAAAGATTAAAACTTAGTAAAGGTTCTATTGTATTTTTTCCAAGTAATTTTATGTACCCACATAGTATCCAACCTATCACGAAAGGAACAAGGTATAGTATAGTTGCATGGCTCCAGTAAAATATAAATTAATTAAAAATTTTTTTAATAAAAAAGAATTAAATATACTTAAAAAATATTGTTTTAATAAATTAGATAAAGATCAAGAGTATGGTTTTGATGGTCAAACTTTTTCTCCTTCTTGGTATAATGACCCTTTAATGAAAGCTTTTTTAGATACTAAATGGTCTAAAGTTGAATTAGAATCTAATTTAAAATTATTTCCTTCTTTTTGTTACTGGAGATATTATGTATTTGGAGCTGAATTAAAAAAACATATTGATAGACCTTCTTGCGAAGTATCAATTACTTCGTGTATTAAAAAATACGATAACTGGCCAATTGTGGTCGAAGGAACATCTTTTGAGTTAGAAGAAGGTGATGGGGTTTTATATGCAGGATGTGATGAAAAACATTGGCGACCAGGTGTATATAAAGGCGAAGGCATGGCACAAGTATTTTTACATTATGTGGATCAAAAAGGTCCTTATACACAATATGCTGATGACGGTTTGCACCACAAAAAACAAGTAGAATTAGTTAAGAAACCATTGTTTGGCAAAATATATGATTGAAAAAACTGTAAACATAAATAACTTTATTGGTATATACGATAACTACATTCTTCCAGAAGAATGTAATAAAGCTATTAAATTATATGAAGATCAAAATAAATTTAATAACACAATTAATAGAATAGGTTTTGAAGAAGCATCTATATTACAAAAACAAGATCAACAATATTTTGCAGCACCTAATAATATTGATGTTTGGTGGGAATCTTTAAAACCAATGATGGTAAACTTTGATTTAGCTTGGAAACATTATACAAAAAATGTAGGTGCGGATGATGCTTACGGAGTTCCTTTTCATTTTACAGATTTAAAAATACAAAAAACTTTACCCACAGAAGGTTATCATGTTTGGCACATAGAACATGGAAAAGGACATAGTAATGAACCAAGAGCTTTTGTTTTTTCAATATATTTAAACGATGTAGAAGAAGGTGGAGAAACAGAGTTTTTACATTTTTCAAAAAGAGTAAAACCTAAAACAGGTAGAATAGTTATTTGGCCTGCAGGTTTTCCCTATGTTCATAGAGGTAATCCACCTTTATCTGGTGAGAAATATATCTTAACATCTTGGATGATGTTGAGATGATAAAAATTATAGATAATTTTTTTAATAATAAAACATTTTTAAATATACAAAACCACATTACAACAAAACTATATTACACTCCTGTTTTTTTTGATGAAACAAAAGAAAAAAATAAACAAAATTATTATGGTAATAGATTTTTTTTAATTAACGATCAAAATTTATTTGATACCTTTGTTAAACAAGCAGAAAAAAAATTTAAAATAAATATAAAAAAGATAGGAAATGACTGTGCTTTAGATGAAAGAAATTTAGATCATTTTAAACCTCACAAAGACCCTGGTGCAAAGATAAATGTTTTAATTATGTTAAAAGGACCTACCGCAGTTACTAATGGCACTGTTTTTTACACAGAAGGTAAATTAGATATTCATGTGGGGTTTAAAGAAAATAGAGCTTTATTGTTTCCATCTAATTGGGTGCATTCTCAACACGCAAGTAATATTCCAAATCTTAAAAGGTTTACAGCTAGTTTATTTATTGAAGATTATGAAGATGTATAGGATGTAGGTCTTGGACCTTTTTCTGATTCTTCTCTAGAATCATTATCCCAATCAGATTGTAATTTAGTTAAATGAGCTGAATCCCATCTATTGATAAAATCTGAAATATCTCCTAATACAGAAGAATCATAAGCAGAGTGAGGTGTGTTATCTCTGTATTCTACTTCATCAGAAGAATTAGAAGTACCGTGTTGAATAGCCCAAATGTTTGAAAATTTAGATTGATTCCAAAAAACATCATCATCGATAATATAAGATCCTGCAGCATCTCCTGCTTGCTTAATAATCATTTTATCATCAAATACTATTGTCCAATTTGCGTTAGTTGCCATTTTTTCTCCTAAGTTTTAATTATGTACATTACTGTTACATACGGTTGTACCACTGAAGTTGCATCACCACTAAAAGTTGCACTCATGTTATGAGAGTGACCAGTTCCAGACCCTGCATTTGCCGTGTTACCTGTGCCTCCATATCCAGGACGATAACCTTGAACAATTTGACCACTGACACCAGGTGTGCCTGAAGGAGCGTTTGTTGTTATTGGATGTGAGTGACTAGCAAGTTGTGCTGTTGATAAAGATGCGTTCGCCGTTGAACCCCCAACGTTTCCAGTTGAAGTTACAGTGTTTGCTCCACCAGTTGATGCTACAGCTTTAGTTCCAGATTTACCCATTGCCACTTTATCTGCTAAATTAGGTGTATTGAAAGTAGATGAACCGTCTCCAGCTCCATAAGTTGTACCTACTACCGCAAACAATCCAGAGTAAGTTGATCTTGAAACTGCTGCACCATCACACTCTAAAAAACCTGTTGGTACTGATGCTGTAGACCACGGTACAATAGTTGCTGTAGGGATTCCCTCAATACCCGTAAGGTCTGATCCATTAAAATTATATTTAGTTGCTTCGTAATTTGCCATATTATTTCTCCGTGTATGTCCATCCTACGTTTGAACCAGAATAAACTAATCCAAATGCTGCACCCTCAGTATTAACTACTAAGTCAGCGCTTGTGTTTGCTATTTTAGAACTGTTTCTACCAACAGTCAATGCATTACTGTCAAAAGTATATCTTGAATCTACAAAATTTACTGTATCACCTTCAGCTGGTGACGCTGGAAGCGTAACTGTAACTGCTCCGCCATTTGTATCTACAAAAAGTTGAGCGCCTGCTTGAACTGTTTCTGCTGCAGTTATAGTTCTCCAATTTCTAGTTTCATGATCTTTAATCATGTTAGTTCCGTCTGAGTGGCAAATGTAATTATTACCTTCACATAGTAAAAAACCAGAAGCACTTGTAACTTTAAAAGTTAAAGTATATCCTGCGTGATTAGTTCCATCTATTACGTTAAAAATTTTTTCTATACTTGCTGGAAAATTTACTGTTCTGTTTGCAGCTAAAGTTCCAGTAAACTTTAAGGTCATATTTCTTGCATTTGAAATTGTTCCGTCAGTCATAACAAGAGTGACATCTCCAGATGCTACATCTATTTCCTGATAACCTGCAACCCCTTGTTGAACAAGGTTTAAGTTATTGTTTGTTTTTGTGCCCCACGTACCAGCGTTTTCACCGGTTGCCATTAACTCTAGTTTTAAATCTGAGGAATAACTTGATGCCATAAATTTTGTCTCCTAATTATTTTGTATTTATATTGTTTATTTAGTTTTAAGTCAAACATAATTATGCAGGTGTTTTGATTGAATAACCCGTGCTAGTTTTAGGTGTTTTAGTTGCATATCCTGTACTAGTTTTAGGTGTTAATATTTCATAAGTACCTGGAAAAGATAACCCTATATCATTAACACTAGCTGTTGCAAGTTGCCCTGTTAATCCTACTGTCATAGGAACAAGAGAAGATATTGAACCAACTGCTGACGTAGCACTAACCCCTGATAATGGGACCGTTATTTCAGAAATAACAGATCCAACGCTAGATGTTGTTGATACTCCCGTAACATTTACAAGTTCAACTGTGCCCACTGTAAGATCTCCTACAGCAGATGTTGTTGATACTCCTGTTACTCCAATAACATCAGCAGGTGTAATAGACCCAACAGTAGAAGTCATTCCAAATCCAGATAATCCAACAGTGTCTTGAGCTGGATCTATGTCCCCTACACTAGATGTTGCACTAACACCTGTTAAAACTTGTGTAGGACTTATAACAAAACTTAAAGATCCAACGTTAGTTGTTGCACTAACTCCTGTTAAAGATACTCCAGATATTATATCAAAACCTAAAGAACCAACACTAGATGTTATACTTATTCCTGTTGGTTGCTCTAATTTATTAAATGAGTCTCCATAAGGTTCTTCACCCCAACCATTTCTACCCCAACCAACTAATGTACCTGCATTATCAAAACTTCCAAGTTCTGATGTTGCGCTTACTCCTGTAGGTGTTACTAAACTTAAAGCATCAATTGTTACAGAACCTATTGAAGATGTAGTGCTAACTCCTGTTAATTCTGCAACAATAAATTGTGCAGCTACAACACTTCCAATACTAGAAGTTGTGCTTAAACCAGTTAACGAAACAGAGTATTCTACTCCCCAACCAGAGTTACCCCATGTTTGTCTACCCCAACCTTCTATATTTGATGCTGTAACAGAACCAATAGCAGTTGTTAGTCCAGATGGTGCTGTTAAAACTACATTAGAAGTTAGATCAAGATTTGGTGAACCTACCGAAGATGTTGTAGATTGACCTGTTAGTTCAACAGTAATAGATGGTGCAGCAATAACAGATCCAACACTTGATGTAGCTGATACCCCAGTCGGAGTAAACTCTATGGGACCTTGATCACCCCATTCATTAGTGCTCCATGCCCACATTCCCCAGGTATTGTCATCAACAGTATTTGCTTGACCACCCATTCCAGAGTGTGCTGTGCAATAATAGTAAAGTGTAGGTGCGCTTTCAGCGACTGTAATTTGTGTATAAGCTCCTGCTTGACCAGGAGTGCCGGATGTGGTTACGCCGGTTGTGTATTCAGAACCACCGCTATGGGTTCCATTACTTGTTGTTGAAAATCTAAATGGGTGACTAGAGTTTGAAGAATCTGATTGATCAAATTTGTAAGTTCCGTTTTCTGCAATATTTATTGTAGCTTGTTGTACACCATCAATAAAATATTTATTACCACCACCGGTACTAACTACCGTTACTGTAAAAGTTCTAGTAACGGACATCCGTCGCTACCTCTACGCTATACGAAGAATTGCGTTTGATGCGTCTGCTGTTGGAAATTGAATTGTGAAAGTTCCACTTGATACAGTTTTGTCTCCACCAAATGCGATTGCACAAACTGCTCTATCAGCGTTTGTATCGTTATAAATCAAACATCCGTTTGCTGTAAATGAAGCAGAAGTAAAACTAACGTCTGCAAAATCACAACATGCAGTGTCGGTTGATAAAGCTGGAGTTACACTTGTAAGCGTTGCACCACCTGCAGAATAAGCTGAACCTGATGTGTTTGATATTTCATTTGTTGCTGAATAAGCTGTTGTTGATTTATTTAAAGTAGCACTACTTGTGTATA
>Ga0181393_1000687_pt1 | contig 12539 bp, 5 predicted proteins | sample 16SPOviralmetaG_FD_130122 | JGI IMG/M metagenome (GOLD analysis project Ga0181393, IMG submission 130122) | Marine viral communities from the oligotrophic San Pedro Time Series (SPOT) site, San Pedro Channel, CA, USA - 16 SPOT_SRF_2010-10-21 | ecosystem: Environmental > Aquatic > Marine > Strait...
AAGAAGAGTAATATATAACAGTGTGAAGGAAGTGCGAGAAGGGTGACCCTATATAGGGTTGCCCTTTTTTCGTTTGATAAATAATCCTAACAGAACTTATAGTGTAATAAGATGGGTCTTTCCAGATTAGATAATTTTTTAAAATCTACTCGCGGTACTATTCTTTACGTTGACCCGAATAGTTTAGATGCCACTGATAGTATAGAAAATAAGGGTAATTCATTAACTCGTCCTTTTAAAACGATTCAACGTGCATTGATTGAATCTGCAAGATTTTCTTATCAAAGAGGTCTTGATAATGATAGATTTGGTAATACAACAATTTTACTATATCCAGGCGAGCATACGGTAGATAATAGACCTGGACTTATACCGGACGGGAGTAATAACTATAGATTGCGAAATGGATCAGTTACAAATGATCTTCCCGCATTTGATCTAACATCCAACTTTGATCTTGCATCACCAACTAATGAACTCTTCAAGCTCAATAGCATACGTGGTGGCGTAATTCTTCCAAGAGGAACTTCACTTGTCGGTTTAGATCTTCGTAAGACTAAGATTAGACCTAAGTATGTTCCAGACCCAGAGAATGATAATATTGAAAGGTCTTCAGTATTCAGAGTAACTGGTGGATGTTATTTGTGGCAGTTTAGTTTATTTGATGGAGATCCAAACGGATTTGTATATAAGGACTACACTACAAACAATTTTGTACCTAACTTCTCACACCATAAACTTTCATGTTTTGAATATGCAGATGGTGTAAACGATGTTAATATTAATGATATTTTCCAGACATATTCTACAAACAGAACTGATCTGGACATGTATTATGAGAAGGTAGGTCTTGTATATGGACAATCATCTGGTCGTCCAATCGAACCAGATTATCCTTCTGCAGGTCTTGATATTCAACCAAAGATTGATGAATATCGCATTGTTGGTTCAACTGGAGAATCTGTTGGTATTTCGAGTATCAAAGCAGGTGATGGAACTACTGCAACAAATATAATCACAGTCACGACATCTACTGCTGCTGCAGGTCTTGATGTTGATACTCCTTTCCGTATCACAGGAATAACTGCTACTGGTTATAGTGGTCAGTTTGTAGTATCAGAGAAAGTATCTTCTACGGAAGTTAAGTATCAAGTTCAAAATGCTCCAACAAATCCATTACCCACAGTAACAGGATCGACTTTAGCATTATCTTCTGATACTGTAACATCTGCATCACCATATATCTTTAACATCTCTCTGAGATCTGTATTTGGTATGTGTGGTATGGAAGCAGATGGTAATAAAGCTACTGGTTTCCGTAGTATGGTTGTTGCTCAATTTACTGGAATTGGGTTGCAGAAGGATGATAATGCGTTTGTCAAATATAATCAAGCAAAACCATCAACTGGAACATATGATGATAAGACTAGTGTTGATAATATTAGTAATGATTCTAACGCAAGATATAAACCATCTTATAGAAACTTCCATGTAAAAGTTTCAAATAACTCCTTTATTCAGGCAGTTTCCATCTTTGCTATTGGATTTTCTGAGCACTTTGTAACTGAGAATGGTGGTGATATCTCACTAACCAACTCTAACTCCAACTTTGGTGCAAATGCTTTAACATCTGTTGGATTTAGAACGGATACATTTAGTCAAGATAATCAAGGATATATCACTCATATTATTCCACCAAAACAAGTTCCTCTTACCGAAAGTTCTATTGAATTTTCATCCATTGATGTAACTCAGACAGATAGAGTTGCTGGAGTAGGATCAACTGGAAATCTTTACCTATATGATCAAACAAATATTGATGCTCCACCAGAAAATGTTCTCGAAGGATTTAGAGTTGGTGCAAGAACTAATGATCAACTAAGACTTCTTGTTACTCAGGCAGGTATTGTTACAGAATACACTGCACGTATTGTCATGCCAGATGGTACGGATAATCCAACATATAGTGCAGAAAAATCATTTGATGTAAAAAGAAGTGCTGTAGGTGTTAATAGTATTGGTACTTATAGTGATGGTGGTGATGGAAATCAAATTACATTTACCACACCACATAATTTCGTTAATGGAGAAACTGTTCGTATTATAAGTGATACTGGACAATTGCCTGATGGATTGAGTCCAAATGTAGTAGCATTTGCGATTACAACTGGATCTAGTGTTACAAAAAATACAAATATTAAACTTGCAAAAACTCTTAACGAAGCAATTAATGGAACTGCTTTAAGCATCAATGAAAAAGGTGGAGCACTTAAAGTTGTAAGTAGAGTAACTGATAAAAATGCTGGTGATATTGGACATCCAATTCAATATGATACTACAAATTCTCAGTGGTATATTAAGGTTGCATCTGCATCGACAGAAAATAGCATTTATCCAACGATTGTAAGTCTTGGAACGACTTCCCTTGGATCTGCAACTCCAAGAGCATTTGTCAAGAGACAATCAGATACTAGATCTGGTCTCGATAAGACATATAGAATGAGATATGTTATCCCTAAGGATTCAAATAAAGTTGCAAGACCTCCAGTAGAAGGATTTATTCTTCAAGAATCTAGTACTTCTATTGCCGATAGTAATACTGAAATCCAAACATACTTTGGAACTGGAAGTATTTCCAACTCTAATCAACAGAGGAACTTTAGATTTGTTTCTGGAGCAAGTTGGAGTGGATCTAGCGCATCAATTGATACTGAACTTCCACATGACTTAAAAATAGGATCTTCGGTTGAACTTGTTAATGTAACTAGTACTAATAATACGACTGGTGCCGGTTCTAGTGGATTTAACAGACAATTTAGTGTTACTGGAATTTCAAGTGCTAAGAACTTTACTGTTGGATTAGCAACTGATCCTGGAACATTCACTAATGATATTAATACAAGAACAACCAGTCTTCCACACTTTAAGCGTAGTAGATATTCTGATACTTACTATGTTTACAGACTATCTGAGGCTCAAAAGTATATTAGTGGTGAGCAAGATGGTATTTACTATGTAAGTGTTCTTAATGCATCTAATAGTCCTACTGTTGCACCATTTACTGGAGAGAAATTCTCTCAACCAGTTAAGGAACTCTTCCCACAAACAAGTAGAGATAATCCAGTTTCTGATCCAAATCCAGCATCTTGTTTTTCTAATTCTAGTTTGATTGGTCTTGTTGATACTAATGATCCTAGAAATAGTATCACAAAAGAAACTGTTGATAAGATTAATTCTGATAAGGCAATTGGTGTTGGGATTACTGATGTATTCTCTGTAACTGGCACTGCTCATACTATTCACACCTCATATGATCATGGACTGAATAGAGTTACTGGACTTTCAATTGTTAGTGGTGGTGCTGGATATGGATCTGGAACTGCAGGAGACATTTATGATGCTAAACTAATATCCATCGGTTCTTCAGTAACTGGTAAGCACGCAACTGCAAAACTGACTGTTAATGCAAGTGGTACAATCACTGCTGTTAAAGTCATGGATGGTGGTAGTGCATATGGTGTTGGTAATACGATGAGTGTTGTTGGTGTTGCAACTACAACAGGATTTACTTCAGCAGTAGTTGAAGTAAGTAACATCTATAATAATATTGGAGACTCTGTAAGAGTTGTTGGAGTTAAATCGGATTCTTACTCCACATACAATCAATTGTATAGAGTTACTGATGTTGCAATAGGATCTGCAACAACAATGACTGTATCTGCAGCATCTTCAATATCAAGTTCTGCAATTCCTTCTACAACAAGTATTGGAGTTGGTGTTACATTAACTTCAGATGCTTATGTATATTTGACTGGTGAGAGTATTGATGTTAATACTTTCACTTATACTGCTGCTGGAATAGCTACTATCACTACAATTAATAAGCATGGATTTGATGTTGATAGAAAAGTAAGAATTACTGGTGCAGGACAAACTCAATATAATGGATCATTTGTTGTTACTAAAGTCAATTCCCTCACATCATTCGAAGCAAATCTTGGCGTAAGCACAGTTGCACCAACCGCAACTGGAAATATTTTTGCACTTCCAGAAGGATTTACCTCAAACAATGGTAATGTTACTGTAGAAGATGAAAATCTTGATGGTAGAATGATTCCAACTTATGCTGGAATTACTACAACAATATCTTCTTCAATCGCAAATGCATCAACAGACCAGATTTCAATTCAAGGAGTTGGAACTCTTGATATAAACATTGGTGATTACTTGATGGTTGATGGTGAAATGATGAGAGTCAAGACTACCACAACTGGATCAAATCCAGTATATGTTTTCCGTGGTATTCTTGGATCAAAAGCAACTCCACATACGATCAATTCTGTTATTAGAAGAGTTAGAGTTGAACCAATTGAACTTAGAAGACATTCTATCATTCGTGCTTCTGGACATACGTTTGAATATGTTGGATTTGGTCCTGGTAACTACTCAACTGCATTCCCAGATAAGCACGATAGAGCAATTTCTGTTGATGAAGAACTCTTAGCACAATCAAATAAGAGAGAAGGTGGAATTAACTTCTACACAGGAATGAATGATAAGGGTATTTCATACTCTGGCAACAAACGACTTAGTACAATTACTGGTAGAGAGGAGATCTTTGATACTCCTGTTCAAACTGTAGAAGGTGAGGACATTGCCGAACTTCCAGGTTTGAATGTTATTGAACCTGTTGAGGGTGTATTTGCGAGATCTATTAAAGTTGAAGGTGGACCTGATAATAAAGTTATCTCCAAATTTAACGGACCACTTGTTATCAACAATAAACTGACGGTCAATTCCTCTAGAGGTCTTGAGTCAAATAACTTATTCCTACAAGGTGATGCAACTGTATCAAGAAATTATACTGTTGGAATATCTGTTCCTGTATTAGCAGGAAACCCAGGTAATGTTGTTTGGAAAGCAAACCCAAGTCAGGGTGGAACTTGGGGTTATGTTTATACGACTGATAATGCATGGCGTTCCATGGGTCCAATCAGTTTGGAAAGGGATGCATCAATCTTTACTTTCGATAAGGTTGGTATTGCTACAACTGGACCTGGAGAATCTACATTCCAAGTTGGATCTGGAACAACCTTAGTTGATATTGATGGTACTGGTGGTGTTGGTATTGGATCAACATCAAATGGATTTAAACTTCGTGTTATTGGAGAATCTAAATTTAGTGGATCTGTTGTCGCCACAGCATTTACAGGTGATGGTTCTGGATTAACAGGATTGCAAAATGATTCTCTGTTTAGTGGAGTTAATGCTGGACTTGGAACTGGTATTTTCCCAGTTGCATTATTAAATGTTGGTATAGGAACAACTAGACCACTAACTGATGTTGATCTAACTGTTGGTGCTGTCGGTTCTTCAGGAACTACGATGCATGTCTTCTCTGAAGCAAAGTTTGCTGGTATTGTAACCACTAATAATCTTACGGTTGCCGGATTCAGCACAATTGTTGGTAATTATGATATTCAAAATTCCTCAGGTAAGATTACCTCTGGAATAATAACTGCAACCACACTGAATGTGGGTGTAGGTGGAACAGTCATTGCAACTCAGGTCGGATTTAGTTCTGTAGGTATTAATTCAACTGCACCAACAGCAACTCTTGATGTTGGTGGACACACAAAACTGAAGACGTATTCAGAGAATGTTGAAGCACTTACGATTGTTGCAAATGCAGTTACAGTTGACCTTTCTAAGGCACAATCATTCACACTTGCTGCAAGTGATGATGTAAATGAGTTTGTGATTCAGAATCCACCTACGGGTTCAACATCATTCACAATTAAGATTACGCAGGATTCAACAGGTGGTCGTTCTGTTGGTATAGATACATTCAAGGACAATGGTGGAACTACAATTCCAGTATATTGGCCTGGAGGAGGTGTCTTACCGATAGTTACATCAACTGCAGATAGAACTGACATCTACTCCTTTAGAACATTTGCTGGCGAAAGTATTACGACTGCTGGTCTATATGGTGTTGTAGGAGGACAGAACTTCGCCTAATGGATAATATAAACTACAGAGGGATTCCAACATCCCTATTTCTCAACGGACCAAAACTGGGGATCGTCACTGATCCTCAGAATCAAACAGGTGTAATTGGAGTTGCAACATTTACTGGTATTGCAACAGCAACATTTCCAAATCCAACTGATGGAGTGAATGATGGATCAATCGCATTTAAGTGGTATTATGATGGATCTCAAATTTTAGATACTACTGAAGATAGTAATAGTAATGCATCAATCGTAGGATTTAGTTCTGCAACTGGAACTGGATCAACCATTACCATTAATGGTCTAACTACTGATGATAATGCTAAAGAAGTATATTTTACTGCTGATTATATTCCATCAGCATACTCTCAACCAGCAGGATCGGCAGTTACAGCAGGAACTGCAAGATCAACTGGTAATGCATTTAATGAATTATTACAATCTGGAATTGCAACAATAACAGTATCTCCAATTATTGAGATTACTTCTCAACCCACAGATGTAGTTCTCGGAAAAACCTTTGAAGCAAAGTATTCTATTGCAGCAAAAACAACACCTGGTGATGGACGTGTAAATTATCAGTGGCAACTTGATGGTAATGATTTATCTGATGGAACAACAACCACGACTGTTCAAGAAGGGGGATCAGGAAAACTTAAACTTTTTAGGCTCAACGATCCAACTCATGGATATACTGCTACTAATCCTGAGGAATTTGATGTATCTCAAACTAGAGTTTTTGGATTAACAGGTGATAAATTTGCCAGACATTATCAGGGAGTTACTGTCATAAACTTTATTGAGACTACTGAGGACATGACTTTTAGAATTACTGCTAATGGTGCAGATGGTGGAACGTCTAGTAGAAGATCTGTTGGTGGTGGTAAAGGAGGACAATCTATAGGGACATATACTTTTAAAGCAGGACAAAAGTATAAAATGATAGTTGGACAATCTAGATTTAGTTCAAATCAATATGATGGATCATCTCCCGTTGGAACTGCTCCAGGTCAAGGTGGATATGGTGGTGGGTTTACAGGACTCTTTATTGCAGATTCATTTGCCGATTCAGCTGATAACGTCACTTTTAGACAATCAGATGCTATCTTGATTGCTGGTGGTGGAGGTGGCGGCGCCGATGATCCAGCATCTGGTGGTGCTGGGGGTGGACTATCAGGAGGTAATGGAGGGAATGCTCCTGGAAGAGGTGGAACGGGAGGAACACAATCTGCTGGTGGTGCTGGAGGTTCTGTACAAAGTTCTGGTGACCCCGGATCAGCACTTCAAGGTGGCAGCGGCGGTGGTGCTGGTGGTGGAGGTGGATATTTTGGTGGTGGTGCCGGTGGTGGAAATAATGGATGTTGCGCCGATGGTGCCGGTGGTGGTGGGTCTGCTTTCTTTTATGATACTGCTGATACTACAAGTGGCAGAGGCGAAAATGTTGTTTCTGATATCACAGCAACTGCAGGCGGAAGTGATGTAGAAAGTTCACGGGTAAATGATGGTGCATCTGGAGTACATGGAAGTTTTTCCATGGAATTAATTTCAACTACAAAAACAGTTACTACTACTATATCTGGATCACAAACTGATAATTTAAAAATCATCTCAGATAATGAAGGTGGTGGAGTTATTCGTTGTAAAGTTAGTGCAAATGGCGTCCAAGTATCTCCTGTTTTTTCTAGAAGTGTAAGTTACAACGTTGTAGGTATACGAAATGTAATTAATATTGAACAATATAATTATACAGATGGAACAGCAATTTTATCTGAAAATAATCTAAGTGATGGTGGATTATCATTATCTTATGATACTCATCCAGGTAATGCCATATGTTTATATGCTGCTGAAAAAGATATTGATGTTGAAGTTGATATGTATGGAGGAATTGGTGTTGGAGTTGAGAGTACCGGAATACCTGGTGGAGAGGGTGGATACTCTAAAATTACATTTACAATGAAAAAAGATGAGGAGTATGTGCTTACTGGATTATTTGACGCAATAAATGCTCCATTCCTTTATAGAAAGGCAACATTAATTGCGGTTGTTGGTGGTGGTGGTGGCAGTGCGCGTACTAATTTTGGTGGTCAAGGTGGAGGTGTAAATGTTGCAGGTGAACAGGGTGAAAGTGGTGGATCTGGTGGTCAGCGGATTGAAGCAGGAACACTCTCTTCAAATGGTATTTTTGGATCTCAGGTAACTAACCTTACACCAGCATTTGCTGCAGTACCTCCAGATACAAATGCAGCACAGCTGCCCGAATCTCTAAATGCAACACTTATTCTGGGCGGTAGAACCATACCATGCACAAGAGGTGTATATTGGAGAGATCAAGGAAAATCACCTTGTGAAGATCTTGGAACCATTAAGTTTAGAACTCCAGATGGTACGGAAATATCCAATACTGCAGAAATTTCTAGAGGATATAAATCTGGATATAATATAATTCAAACAAAAGGTCGTGGAGGTGGTGATTCTGGTTTTGCTACAGCAGGTGATGGTGGAGCAGGTGCTACTGGTGGAGATGGTGGTAGTGGGAACGTTGGTGCCAGTGGTGGTGGTGGATCAGGATATACTGATGGTTCTGTAAATGTTATAAAAACTCAACTTGGTGGTAGTACTGGACCTGCAAGAATCAACATTAAACTTTCTTCTAGTGATTTCTTCATTGACTCCGAAGGTAGAATTCTTATTCTTTCTGTAAGTACTCCCAATCTTTTTGCGATGCAGCAAAAAACTGGTGCGGTCCTTCCTACAGATATATTCAGTTGCATTGATGATGCCAGATGGCAGAATTTCTTAGATCTTGCAAGAGATGGTACTCAAAATTATAGATTAACGGCTACCGGATGGTCAACCCTGCCGGAAGAGGAGATGAGATTTAGAAAACTTGTTCTTGCAAGTGAATTTAATATTCATAAGATGATGAATGCAAACAGATCACCTCTGGCTACAAGCTTGACCGGTTGGAAACAGGATCGCAGCACTAATAGATACTATCTTGCCTGGGATGAAAACATTGGAATGACAGCAACTGGTGGTGATTATTCACTTTTATGGTATGTTGATAGTGTTACTTATACTGGATGGGGATATTATGAACATTCTAAGAATAAATTCTTTAAATCTATCCCCGGCACAAAACATTCAGTTGGTAATGCTCAGTGGTGGATTCTCCCTCCAGGAGTGCCAGATTTCCCATAGTATAAATAATAAAAAATAAGCACGGGGGAGAGTGAACCCGAATGGCAGTCAATAAGAATTTTGTTGTCAAGAATGGACTAGAAGTAGCAACAGATGTAATTCTGGCAAGTGCTACTACTAAGAAAGTTGGCATCGGGTCCACAACTCCAGAGTTCACCTTAGATGTAAGGGGTGGAATTGGTGCTACTGATGTTATAATCAGTGGATTTGCTACTGTTGCAAGAGATTTGCAGGTAGGAACATCTGGTAGTGTATTCTATGTAAGTAATTCCACTAATAATGTTGGTGTTGGAACTTCTGTTCCAAATGCTGCATATACATTAGATGTGCGGTCCTCAGTTTCTACTGGGCAGACCGCACTTTATGTTTATGGTGACATGCGTGTCACTGGTGATCTCAATCTTGATGATATTACACTTGATGATGCATCAATTCAGAACCTAACGGTTACTGATACTTCAGAAGTTACTGGATTATCTACATTTTCTAGTAATGTTGATATTAATGCAGACCTTGATGTTGCTGGTATAACAACCACCAATAATTTAAGAGTTTCTGGTTTCTCTACATTTGTAGGGTTCTCTACATTTAATGATTATGTCTTTATCCAAGATGGATTAAATGTTACTGGTGTCATCACTGCAACATCATTCGATGGTCTTGGTCAAATTGGTGTTGGTTCTGAAGGGACCTTCATCGGAACTGGCGTTACGATGGTTGATTTCAAATCATCAAATGGATTAAACACTGTTGATCTAACAACAGGAATTGCAACAGTCACCGTAACAACCGGTGCATCTATTGGTCTTGTAATCGCACTTGGCGGTTAATTTAATAAATACTCATAACACATAAAGAACGATGGCAGAAGCATTTTCAAATAAAGTAGCGAGAGCTGCGGGTATTGTAACTAGTTACAGTGGAAGCACAGTGGCTGCGGGAAGCACTGCAATTACAGTCACCGCACTGACCGGTATTGGTGTTTCTTTCCTAGTTGACAATCAAAACTTTATTGCTGGAACAAAGGTTGTTCAAACCCTCCCAGTCTCTGGTGGAGTGGGAACTGTATTTACAGACAGAAATTCTACAAATACAGCAAGTGCAAGCAGTCAGACTGTTAGGTTCCTTGGACCAACGACAGCATATACCTCTCCTGCATCCACGAAGAGTATTATCATTGGTGGAACGTTTGCAAATAATACAAACAATTCAGTGAATCTTTCGGTTGAGATTTACGATAGTAGCGTTGGAGTTACATCTACAGGATCGGCTGCAATCGCAAGTAAGATCCCCATCCCTGCAGGAAGTTCTTTCGTTATCTCCGACACAGGTAAAACACTTTTAGAGTCTGCGGATGAACTAAAAGTTTATTGTGATAGTGAAGGAGCAGTTGATGTAAGTCTCAGCATTTTAACAGGAGTTAGCTAATGGCAGATCGTAGCGGATATATTGGAAGAGCACCGGGAGATTCTTCTGTAACAGTTGCGAGGCAGACTTTTTCTCCAACTGGAATTACAACAGACTTTACTTTTGCATCTGGATATATTCCAGGATACTTTGACATCTTTATTAATGGTGCAAAGATGATCGAAGGAAGTGATTACACTTCCACGGACGGGTCAACTTTTGTCATACTAAATGGTGGTGCAATTAGTGGTGATGTAATTGAAGGTGTTGCATATAAAGCATTTAATGCAGCAACTGCAACTATTGGAATTAGTTCTGCAGGGACTCCAATTTCTACGCAGGCAAATACTCTAAACTTTGTAGGAACAGGAAATACTTTTGCACTTAGAGGTAGCACTGTAGACATCAGTATTTCTGGTGGTAGTGGTGGTGCAGGTGCTGGTGGTACTTGGAGTAACTATGATGGTGTACTCGGTGTTACTACCACAAAGAAAGTCAAGATACAAAATAATTTAGAAGTTACTGGTGTAACAACATCAACTGGTGGTTTTGTTGGTAATGTAACTGGTAATGCTAGTGGTTCTTCTGGATCATGTAGTGGAAACTCTGCAACAGCAACAGTTTTAGCAGCATCCCGAAATATTGGTGGTGTTGCTTTTAATGGATCTGGAGATATTAACCTTCCTGGAGTCAATCAATCAGGAACTCAAAATACTTCAGGAACTGCTGCTGGATTATCTGGTACACCTGATATTACTGTTAGAAACATTGTGGGTGTTGCAGCAACATTTACTGGTGTTCTTACATACGAAGATGTAACTAATATTGATTCTATTGGTATTGTAACCGCAAGATCTGGTATTAGAGTTGGTGCTGGACAGAGTGTTGGTTCTGATGGTGCTGCAGTAGTCTATTATGGTGACGGATCAAACCTCACTAACTTACCTGCTGCTGGACTTGCAACTGCTGCTGGAACTGCTGCTGGTATTGTTACTACACTTTTCTTAAGTTCTGCACAAGACCATAAGATTACTGCATCTGGTATTACAACTATCACAGTGTCTGGTGGAACAGAAGCAGATAGTCATACAGTAAGGATTATCAACTCTGGTATTACAACTGTAGGATTTAGCACTTACTTCTTATTCCCATCAGGTTCTGCACCATCATTACCGACTGCAAGTGGAGCAATTAGTTTGATTTCATTCACGGTAAATAGGGTAGGAGCAGGTGGAACACAATTACTTGCTGGCGCATCTGTAAACTTTAGCTGAGGGTAGATAAATGGGATTAGCATTACCTCAGGTAGTTACATCTGATAGAGCATCTGGTGCTCAGATTGTTGATGGCAGTTTGAAGTTTGATGGTGGTTCATCAACTCACTTAAAAAGAACAAACACTGCAGGCAATCGTCGAACATGGACCTGGAGCGGTTGGGCAAAGAAGAACAGACCAGATACTTTTGAGACGATTTTTAGTGCTGCAGCTTCTGCTACCGGTATTTTTCTCTCCAATACTCCTGGTGGCATAATTGGTGTAGATGGAACATATGACGGAACAAGAGTTTTAAGACACACTACTGCGGTTTTTAGAGATGTTTCGGCTTGGTATCATTTAGTCGTCGCACTTGATACGACTCAATCAACTGATTCAAATAGAATTAAACTTTATGTAAATGGTGATCAGGTTGATTTGCCTACTGCCACGGCTGGCACTTGGCCCGCACAAAACTCTCAAGGTAGTATAAACAATAATATCGTTCATGCAATAGGCGCAAGGATAAACAGCAACGACGCCTATTGTTCCTGCAATCTATCTCAGGTCACTTTCATAGACGGATTAGCACTTGGTCCATCATATTTTGGATATACTGACCCACTCACAAATACTTGGAGACCTAAAAAGTACGATACT
>Ga0181393_1000688_pt1 | contig 12519 bp, 13 predicted proteins | sample 16SPOviralmetaG_FD_130122 | JGI IMG/M metagenome (GOLD analysis project Ga0181393, IMG submission 130122) | Marine viral communities from the oligotrophic San Pedro Time Series (SPOT) site, San Pedro Channel, CA, USA - 16 SPOT_SRF_2010-10-21 | ecosystem: Environmental > Aquatic > Marine > Strait...
AAAAAAAGTGGCCTCTAAAAGCTTAGTAAAGCTTGGAGGTAGTGTAACTATAAGACAAGTTACTAACGGCTCCTACGATACCGCTACTGGCGCAGTGAGTGAAAGTAATAGTGATACTGTAGTAAAAGGTTTATTAGAAAATATAAATAATACTGAAGTTAATGATTTAATCCAAGCAGAGGATAAAAAACTAACAATATCTGCTGGTGACATTACATTTGTACCAACACCAAAAGATAAAGTTGTAGTTGCTTCTGTTGTTTTTAAAATTATTACTGTAGTGACAAACCAACAAAATAATATACCAATAACCTTTGAATTATTCTTGAGGGCATAATGGCAAGAGAAATAAGAATTAATCGTATTGTTGATGAGGTCTTTAAGAAAGAAATTGTTGAGACTGTACAAAAAGCAACTTTATCTTGGGAGACAAAAGTAAAATTAGCAACACCAGTTGATACTGGTAACTTAAGAAATTCTTGGGACCATAAGATAGAGCCTTTTATTGGTACTGTTTTTACAAATGTAGAATATGCAGAACCAGTTGCTTATGGTACAAGCTTGCCACCAAGTTGGGATGGCCAATATAGAACAAGACAAAATACAATTAAAGGTTATCCAGAGCTTATCGGTAAACAAATAGCTACAGATATCCAAAATAGATTTAATATATAATTATGGCCGCAACAGATTTAAATACAGTCAGACAAACAATAGAAGCAAGACTTGCTACAGAACTTGCTAGTAGCCCTGCAATTCCTGTTGTCTTTAATAATATGCCTTTTGATTCTTCTGCCCAAGATTCTTTTGTACAATGTTCTACAAGTTTTGGATCTGGAAGTTATTTGACTATGGGCGGGTCTGCTAATTCTACCAATACTGTTGTTGGTTTAATATTACTAAACGTTTTTACAGAAGAAGGTATAGGTGCTGGAGCTAACTTTACAATTGGCAAAAGGCTTCGTGACCTTTACAATAATATTACAGTAACAAATGTAATCTTTGATTCACCTATTGGACCTGAGGTACTATCACAAAGTCCTGAAGGAAAATTCCAAACACAAATCAGGATTACTTTTGAAATATATGAGGATCTTTAAATGGAACTTACAGAAGAACAACTTGACGCAGTAGAAGCTGTAAAAGGTAGAAGAGATGCTTCATATTGGGACCCTAAGTGCCGTAAGTATTATGCCGAACAACAAAATTTAAAAAAAAATGTAAATAATACCAAAAAGGGTTAATATATTACTTAATAGTTCTTTTTTTTGTTATGGCTGTAAAAGGTGATGTAGGCAAACTAATGTTTGAAAATGCTGGCGGCACAGAAGCCAATATTGGTGAGCTGCGATCTTGGTCGTTATCTGTTTCTAAAGACTCAATGGAAACTACTGCGATGGGAGCAACTTCAAAGACTTTTATCGGTGGTTTAATCAGTGGCGAAGGTTCAGCAGAACTTTTATATGATGCTAGTGGTAACTCAGACTACCAAGCTTTTATAGATGATGTATTTACAACAGGGGATGCTGGCGATGCATTATTTGAATTATTCCCTGATTCAGCTACAGCTTCTAAAAAGATAGGATTCGCCGGATTAATTACAGGTGCTGAGTATGGCGCAACACTTGGGGAGATTCAAGTAGTGAATATCTCATTCATAACAAACGGTGCTATTACTTCAGCTATATAGTACATTAGGTTAACGTACCTAATTTTTTATGGCGACAAAAAGAAACGTAGACCTTATCACTGAAGCTTTTAGTGATGTGATGACAGCTAGAAGAAAATATGAACTAAAAAATCCTCAAGGTGAGATTTTAAAAGAAATATTCTTCCCACCACTTACAAGGTTTGATAGAAAGCAAGCCCAAGCTGCTGCTGGAACAGATGACGCTTTAACAATATCAACAAGACTTCTTTGTCAACTTGCAGAAAATGAAGATGGATCAAAAGCCTTTGCTTCTGCTGATGCTGAGAATTTACAGAGATTTTTACCTGAGACAGTTTTAAATGAGCTTGAATTATTTATGATGAATATTCAAGTTGATCTTGACACAGCAAAAAACGAATAAGGCGAGATAACTGGTTAAGCTTTGAGTTTTTTCTCGCAACAGAACTAGGAAAATCTGTACAAGAACTAAGAAAATCTATGACGGAAGAGGAGTTAATACATTGGGCTGGATATTATGAAGTTAAAAATGAAAGAGAAAAACAAGAAATGAATCGTCAAAAGGCAAAATCAAGGTAGAATATAATAAAGGTTATTTGTATTCGTGGCACAATCGACAGTTAAGTTAATAGTTGATGCTCAAAATGCAATAAGACCATTGCAGCGTGTAAATGAACAGACAAAAGCTTTAAGCAGTAGTACAGATAAATTAAAAGGCAGATTAGATAGAAGCAATAGATCACTAAGAAACACAGGGAGAGCAGCAAAAACCGCAAGCACTGGTGTTTCAACTTTAACAAAAGCGTTTGCTCCATTACTAGCCGCAGTATCAGTTCTTGGTGCTGCAAGATTTGTATTTGTTAAAACAGCAGAACTAGAAACCCAAAGAGCAAGTCTTGAGCAATTAACTGGGTCACTTGAAGAAACCAATAAAATCATTGATGAACTTCAAGCTTTTGGTGCTGTAACACCATTTACAAGTAGTGAATTAATAGAACAAACAAAAAGATTAAAAGCTTTTGGTTTTGAAACTGAAGAGTTAGTTGACACAACAAAACGACTATCTGACGTAGCTGGTGCTACTGGTGCTGACCTTACAGGTATAGCTACAGCCTTCGGTCAGATAAGAGCAAAGGGTAAATTACAACAGGAAGAGAATCTTCAATTATTAGAAAGAGGAGTCAATATAACTGACGAACTTAAAAAAATTACAAAACTGCAAGGGGATGAATTTGAATCTGCAATGCGTAAAGGAAAAATAGGTGCTGATGCAGTAAATCAAGCTTTAATTAATTTAACAAGTCAAGGCGGTATTTTTGCCGGTGGAGCTACAAAACAAGCAGACACTTTAAATGGAAAATTATCAACTTTACAAGATACGATTGACACACTTGCAAGAACAATCGGAACAGAATTAGAAGGAGAAATAAAAGATGTTTTAGATTTTAGTATTGCAGCAGTTAAAGCAATAAATGAGTTAATAAAAAATTTTGGTATTTTAAAAAAAGCTATAGACGTAATTAATCCATTTGAACAATTAAGAAGTTTAAAAGAACAGCTTACAACCCAAAAAAAATTAGCCGAATCAACAAACAAGATAAGAAAAATTAATGTAAAAAACGGTCAAATTGTAGAAATAACAAAAGATAAGACACAAGAAACAACACTTGCTTTTACCGAGCTATTAACTCCTTCTGATTTGTTTAATCAAAATCTAGGGCAATCTAATATTTTCATGGAATCAATTAGTAATGGTACAGAAAAATTATCTGAAGGTCTTGTAAATGTAAAAAGTGAAGCTGATAAGTTAAAAGAGAAATTTATGGAGATAGGTCAAGGAATAGAACAGGGTATTGTGTCAGGTCTTACTGATGCGGTGATGGGAACAAAAACATTAGCTCAAGCTGCTATTGGTGTATTAAATGATTTAAAAAGAAAGCTTGTTGAAGTTGCAATGCAACGTGCAGTGTCTGGTATTGGTAACTTCTTAGGAAATGCTTTAGGTGGGTTGTTTGGTGGTGGAGGAGGAGGTCTTGTTGGTAATAAAGCATCAAGTTTTTTAGGTGGTGCTAATCCTATTGCTGGAATGTTTGCTAATGGAGGTAATCCACCAGTTGGAAGAGCTTCAATCGTGGGCGAAAAAGGCCCAGAGCTTTTTGTTCCTCGTTCTGCTGGTACTATTATTCCTAATAATGCAATGGGTGGAGGGGTTACAAATATAGTGACTGTTAATGTTGATGCTTCTGGTTCTTCTGTAGAGGGTAATGACGGACAGGCCAACGAGTTTGGTAATATACTAGCTTCAGCAATACAAGCTGAACTTATAAACCAAAAACGTGCTGGAGGGCTTTTATCTAACGCATAATTATGGAAGCTTTTCCAACTACAGTACAACCAGCATATAGTGGCTTTTCAAAAAGAAGTCAGCCTAACATTAAAAAGGTACGTTTTGCTGATGGTTTTGAACAACGTCAACTTGCAGGCATAGCAGCACATCAAAATGGAAAGATTTATAATTTAATTTTTCAAAATATCTCTGAAACAGCTAGTGATGAGATTGAATATTTTTTAAATGAAAGAGCATTAGATCAAGCATCATTCACGTTTACCCCACCAAGTGAAGAGTCTGTTAAAACAGGAACATATTCCCAAAGTGGCACTACCATTACTGTTTCTATTACTGCACATCAATTATTCGCTAATGATTCTATAACTGTTGATTTTACTTCTGGCTCTGCAACTGATGGTACGTTCTCTGTTGTTTCATTGACTAACGCAAATACATTTGTTATTACTGCTGGAAGTAGTGCAACAAACTCTGGGAATTGTACAGTCACTAAATCAGGAACATCTAATTTTGTATGCGAAAGCTGGTCAAAATCTATCCCTTATGTAAACAGGGCAACGATCAACGCAACCTTCAGGGAGGTGTTTGAACCATAATGGCAATACCTACAGAAGAACTACAAAAGGCTAACCCTAGTGCAAAGATAGAACTTTTTGAAATACATCTTGTAGCTGCTTTACATGGCAGTACTGATGTTTCTAGGTTTCATAACGGCATCAATATGAACACTACCTTTAATGTTGTATTTCAAGGTAATACATACCAAAGAATACCTATTGAAGCTAATGGGTTTGAGTATTCAATAGCAAGAACAGCACTACCAAGACCAACAGTAAGAATAAGTAATATATTATCTAGTGTTACTGCCTTGATGACTCAAGCAAACCTTACAACTCCTAAAAATGATTTGAATGGAGCAAAATTTAAAAGAATTACTACCTTGTTAAAATTTATTGATAATGCAAACTTTGAATCAGGCACTAACCCATTTGGAACACCAGCAAATAATACTTACGAAAACCAAACATTTTTTATTGATAGAAAAACTGTTGAGAGTAAAAACTTTGTAGAATTTGAACTTGCAATGGCTCTTGACTTGCAAAATAGAACAGCACCAAAGAGAATAATTACAAGAAAAGATTTTCCTTCTGTTGGTACGTTTGCATGAACAACTGGCAAGAACAAGCATTACATCACGCTAAAGCTGCACTACCAGAGGAGTCCTGTGGTTTGGTTTTAGATGTTGAAGGCAAAGAGGAATATTATCCTTGTAAAAACATTGCTATTGAAGGTGCAAATAGTTTTACGATAGATCCCGAAGATTGGGCAAAGGCTGAAGAAACTGGAACTGTATTACATATCTGTCACTCACACCCAAATGGAGACTTAACACAATCAGAAGAAGATATAAAAAATTGTGATTTTATTGGATTATCATGGTTTATTTTTGATCCAGATAATGACAAGGTGCAAGAATTAAAACCTCAAGAGCATAAACCTATGCTCAGTAAAGATAAATTTATTGATAGAGAAAGAACAGAACATGAACAGGGGTTACGCAAAATAAAAGTTTATGGCAGATTAGCTGAATTAGTAGGATGGCATGTTAGTTATGCAGATGTTAAAAATATGAAAGATGTTTATAAATATTTAGTTTGTAATTATCCAGAAATAGAGCCACATCTAATAAAAAATATGTATCGTATAACAATTAATAATGATGTCGTAAAAACAAATGATGATTTGATGGTTGTTAGTGAAGGTGAGATAAGAATGATACCTATTGTTTCTGGGGCATGGTTTTTCCTAGCTGCTGCATTTATTGGTGCGGGTGCTGCTGCTACAGCAGTAGGAGGTGCTGTCTTGGCATATATTGGGGCGGCTTTAATAACTACTGGAGTTTCAATGGCGATTCAAGGTGTAACCAATATGTTATTTCCTCAACAAGGCCCAAACGTAGGTGAATCTTCTGGATTAAGTGAAACAGATTCAAGAGTTAATTATTCATTTAGTGGTATTCAAAACGTAAGTAGGGCTGGTGTTTGCATACCTTTAATATATGGGGAGGTGTTTACTGGATCTGTTGTAGTAAGTTCTGGAACTGATACCGCTCCTGTTTATTTTGGAGGTTAATTAAAATGCCATTACCTAGAAGTGTAAGAGATTTTAAATGGAGAGGTATTGATTACTCAGGTGGTTATAGAGGTGGGCAAGGTTTAAAATATTATGATGCAGAAATGAAAGATGGCGAGATTGGTTCTCGTCAATTTGTAACAACTGTAGATGTAATTTGTGAAGGCGAAATTGCAGGTTTTCCATCTGCTATTGATGCTGGTCATACATTAGGAACAGACGATTATAATAGAACTGCTTTAAAAGATATATTTTTAAATAATGTACAAGTTTTACAGCAATCTGCCTCAGACACAGACCCCGCAGATGGTACTTTTAACTTTGGTACAACAAATGCAAACAGACCAGCATTTATACCAAAATTAGGAACAGCAGATCAAACAAAAATAAGAGGTGTAACTGAAACAGAAAGGGATAGACCAATAGGGGTAACTGTAACAGTTGCCCAACCACAAACAGTTTCTATTACGGATACTAATACTGAAGGTGTAAGGGTTACAGTTGGTTTTCCACGATTACAAAAAATTGAAGATGATGGAAATATATCTGGTACAACTGTTGAATATACAATAGAGGTTAAAAATCAAGCAGGAACATTATTAAAAAAAATTAACCCAGAAACTCTTTTAACAGGACTTGATAGAAATATACATAGTTCTGGTGGTCGTATTACTGGAAAAAGCACATCACCATATTTTAAAGATCATATTATTACTTTTCATGGTACAAGTCTTAATGACAATATTCCAGCATCAGAATTTCCACTAACAGTTACAGTTACAAGAGTGACAGCAGACAGTACAGATGTAAGGCTTGTAAATGCTTTTGAACTAACATCTATTACTGAATTAGACTTTGAAACTCCTACATATCCAAACACTGCTGTTGCCGCTTTACGCTTTGATGCTGAAATCTTTAGATCCGTTCCTCAGAGGATGTACAGAATCAGAGGGCGACTTATTAAAATACCGCATAATTCAACTGTTAGATCAGATGGTTCTTTGTCATTTAGTGGCTCATTTAATGGCACATTAAAAACTGCAAAAGAATGGTGTAATGATCCAGCTTGGGTGCTTTATGATCTTATCACTGAAAGCAGGGCGGGATTTGGTGATTTTATATCAGAAGATGAGGTAGATAAATATGCTTTTTATAATGCTTCAGAATATAATTCAACACTTATAGATGATGGTCAAGGTGGGACTGGCCCTAGATTTAGTTGTAATTTAGTTATCCAAAGAGTTTTTGAGGGTTACACTATCCTAAATAAGGTTGCCTCGATTATGAGAGCAAGTTTATTCTTTGAAGATGGCAAAGTTACTCTTGTACAAGATCGACCTACTACAAGCTCATATTTCTTTTCTTATGCCAACGTAACTGAAGATGGTTTTGTTTATACAGGTGCAAGCCAAAAAACAAAAGATACAGTTATAAATGTTAAATATTTCCAAAATGAAACGAGAACTTATGAATATGAGACTGTTGAAGATACTGCTTCAAACCAAACAAAATATGGAGTGGTTGTTAAAAATATTGAAGCAATAGGCTGTAGCGATCAGGCACAAGCACGAAGAATGGGGTTATGGCATTTGTACACCCAAAACAATGAAACTGAAACTGTTGTTTTTAGTACAACTGCTGATGCTGGATCTTTGATAAGACCTTCGCAGGTAATTACAATTCAAGATCCTGTCCGTAGTGGTTTAAGACGTTCTGGAAGGATTTCAGCAGCCACAACAACACAAATAACTGTTGATAATACAAAAGATTTACCTACAGAAGCAGCTTGTGGAGATCAATTATCAGTAATTCTTACAGACGGCAGTTTAGAGACTAAGACAATTTCAACTATTAGTTCTAATGTGATAACAGTTTCTAGTGCCTACACTTCTGCTCCACAAGTAAATAGTGTTTGGTTGTTAGTAAGAACAACTGTTGAGACTGAGGATTTCAGGGTTCTTTCTGTTAGTGAGGATAATAATTTATTTACTATTACTGCAATGTTTCATAATTCTGATAAATACGCTTTTGTCGAAGATGGAGCAGCAATAACAACTCCTGTTATTACGAATTTAGTTGAATTAAAAGATTCTCCTAGTGATTTAACAGCAGAAGAACTAATTATTGTTTTAGGTGATAGAGCCGTAAGTAAAATACTTTTAACATGGCAACCAGTAGCAGGGGTTTCGCAATATTCAGTAAAGCATAAATTTGATGATGGAAGTTTTCAAACAACTATTGTACAGAGTCCAGTATTTGAAATATTTGATTCTGAATTAGGAACTTATGAGTTTGAAGTTTTTAGTTATAACGCATTTTTTGAACCAAGCGTAATACCTTCTTCACTCACTTTTATTGCTGAAGGTAAAACAGCAGTACCAGCAGATGTACAAAATTTAAGAATAGAACCATTATCAGATGAATTTGTAAGATTACGTTTTGATAAATCAACAGATGTTGACGTTTTACATGGTGGAAACGTGGTAATTCGTAGTTCTAACCTTACAAGTGGAGTTACTTTTACTAATGCTGTTGATGTATTACCAGCCTTAAGTGGAAACGTAAATGAAACAATCGTACCAAATATTGTAAATGGGACATACGTTCTTAAGTTTCAAGATGATGGTGGAAGGTTAAGTAGTGGTGATGCTTCTGTTATTATGTTGCAAACACAGCCTGATGTATTTCCTAAGTTAACAGTATTAGAAGATAGAGAAGATAATGACTCACCACCTTTTGCTGGTAATAAAGTTGACTGTTTCTTTAGTGATGATGTAAACGGACTTGTTCTTGGATCTCTTGAACTTTTAGATGGGGTTACAGATTTTGATGCTATCGCTGACTTTGATTTCTTAGGTGCTGTTGATATAACTGGCGGTCATTATGACTTTGCAAATACTTTAGATTTAGGTGGCAAACAACCTTTACATTTAAGAAGGCATATTGTTTCACAGGGTTATTATCCTAATGATCTAATTGATAAAAGAAGTGCAAATATTGATACATGGACTGACTTTGACGCTGCTACTGCCTTTGATGTAGGGGCAAAATTATTAGTTGCAACAACTGATTCTGACCCTGATTTATCAGTAACGGCTGATGGTTACACAATAAATGATGGATCTGGTAGTGCTGGCACAATAATTACAATTACAAAATCATCTCATGGTTATTCTGTTGGTAGCTTTGTAACTGTTGACTTTACGTCTGGAACAGGTGTTGATGGTGATTATCAAATATCAGCAGTAACCACAAATAATTTTACTTTGACTTCTGCAACTTCATTATCGACTAGCGGTAACTGTACATTTAGTGCTGAATTTAGTCAGTACAACCCCTTTGTTAATGGTTCTTATATTGCAAGAGGTTTTAAATTTAGATGCGAAATGGACACAAACGACCCTGCACAATCTATAGAAATCGACCAACTAGGATATACAGCAGAATTAAATAGCAGAACAGAAACAAGTCTTGGTAATGCAGGGGCTACAAATGGAATTATTGCTTCTGGAACTTCTACAAAGTCAGTAACCTTCACTAAGAGCTTTTTTACAGGTCAGTCAGGTACTAGCATTGCAGCAAATTCTGTATTGCCTTCAATAGGCATCACAATTGAAAACGCACAATCAGGTGATTTCTTTGCATTGTCATCTATTAGTTCCACAGGATTTGACATAGATGTAAAGAATGGGTCTAGCTTTGTTAATAGAAATTTCAAATATGCTGCCACAGGATTTGGGCGTGGTAGTTAATTTTAAAGTAGGATATACTTAGATAAAAGTTGGATTAAGTAATGGCTCAACATGATTATGTAATTGATAACTCTACAGGAGCTAACGTCAGGGCTGATTTAAATAACGCATTATTGGCAATATCTTCAAATAATTCTGGTTCATCTGCCCCTTCTACAAATTACGCTAGTCAATTTTTTGCTAATACCAATACAAGTTTTATGCAGTTAAGGAATACTGCTAATAATGCTCATATAAATTTATTTAGTCTTGCAGGTTCGCCTGCTTTTCCTGTTGATGGAACTATAAATAGTATAAATATAGGTAAAGGTGCAAACTCTGTTGCAGGTAACACTGTTCTTGGAGAAAGTGCTTTAGATTCTGGTTCTGTATCTGGTGGAAATAATACTGCGGTTGGTAAATCTTCTTTAACTGCTTTGACCTCTGGTACAAGAAATACAGCAACAGGTGTATCATCTTTGGCAGCTATAACAACTGCAAATGATAATACGGCATTTGGATATAATGCTTTACTTGTAAACACTGCTTCAGAAAATACTGCATTTGGATCTAGGGCATTAGATGCGAATACTTCTGGCACAAGAAATACAGCATTGGGAGACTTAACTGCCAGTCTTAATACAACTGGAACTGATGTAACAGCAGTTGGCTGGAACGCTTTAAGAAATTCAACAGGAAATGGCAATACCGCAGTTGGGTCAAGATCCTTAGATGCAAATACAAGTGGAGCGTCTAATACAGCAATTGGTGATTTGTCTTTAAGTGGAAATACTACTGCGTCTAACAATACTGCTGTAGGTGCTTCGGCTTTATTTGCAAACACAACTGGAACAGAGGGAACTGCTGTAGGTGCTAATGCCTTAGATGCTAATACGACAGGGGATCTTAATACTGCTGTTGGATATAATGCTATGAGTGATAATACAACAGGTGCAAGTAATACTGCTATAGGTCAACGTGCTTTAAAATCAAATACAACAGCATCTAACAATACTGCTGTGGGTCTTCATGCCTTAGAAGCAAACACAACTGGAACGAGCAATGTAGCTGTAGGTTCTATAACTTTAGATGCAAACACTACTGGAACGCAAAATACTGCGATTGGTAGAGGTGCTTTAACATCAAATACAACTGCTAACGATAACACTGCTGTAGGAGCAGATGCTTTATCAGCTAATACCAGTGGAACAGAAAATACAGGATTAGGACAAGCTTCTCTATTGTCTAATACAACAGGGGGACAAAATACTGCTGTTGGAGTTGATGCTTTAAGAGCAAACACAACTGGAGGTTTAAACGTAGCTGTTGGTGGAAATGCTTTAGATGCAAATACAACAGCAGATGAAAATACATCTGTTGGTTACAATTCATTAACAGCAAACACAACGGGTGGAAATAACACAGCCTGTGGTGGTGGTGCTTTAGCAACTAATACTACAGCAAATAACAACACTGCTGTAGGAAGGCATGCTTTAGTAAGTAATACAACTGGATCTAGCAACACTGCGGTAGGTAGTGGAAGTTTAAGAGCTAACACAACTTCGGTAGAAAATACAGCAATTGGTTACGAAAGTTTGTATACATCCACAACTGGATCACAAAATGGAGCTTTAGGATATGTTGCTTTATATCAACTAACTACAGGAACATATAATACTTGTTTAGGTGGTCATGCCCCAGGCTATGAAATAACAACTGGTTCTAATAACACTTGTCTTGGTAGTGATGCTGGTAGAGGAAATTCACCCTCTGGATCAATAACAACAGGAAGTAATAATGTTGTTCTTGGAAATAACTCTGTTTCTAATTTATTCTGTGCCGATACTTCAATTTCAAGTTCTGATTCAAGAGATAAGACAGATGTAACAAATTTCAATATTGGATTAGCTTGGATAGAAGCATTAAGACCAGTTACTTACAGATGGGATAGAAGGACTTGGTATGGAACAGATGCAGAACCTTACGGAACACCTGACGGATCTAAAAAAAGACAAAGATTGCATATTGGATTTTTAGCACAAGAAGCACTTGCTGTAGAACAAGCAAATGGTTATGGTTCATCAAATGATGATTCTTTAATTTTAAATCTTACTGATGACGGTATGAGTTATGGAATGAAATATGAAAGACTCGTACCAATACTTGTAAATGCTATAAAAGAACTATCCGCAAAAGTCACAGCCCTCGAAGCAGGGTAAACTGTAAACAACTAAGTTTTTATCATGGAAGAAAAAACCGCAGATGAAATCGCAGCAATCTTTTCCGCTGCTGGTGATAGCGTAACTGTAATCAATACAGATGCTAACTTTGCTGCATATGGTACGAGAACATCTGATTCAACTACTACTGAAACAGAATGGAAAGCAATGATTCAGAGAAATACTGAACATCTTGAAATTATCAAGGCTTACACAAAGACTGATGGTACAACTTCTATCTGGGGATCAGAAAGTTTTACAGCCATTGATGCTGCTATAACTACAGGTAAAGCTATCTATTCTTAAATTATGAATCTACAGGAAAGATTACAGCAACTTGCATTAGAAAGACAAAACCTAACTATTGCTTTGCATGAAATTAATGGTGCAATGAAGATTTTGGAACAGCAGATCCTTGAG
>Ga0181393_1000689_pt1 | contig 12511 bp, 25 predicted proteins | sample 16SPOviralmetaG_FD_130122 | JGI IMG/M metagenome (GOLD analysis project Ga0181393, IMG submission 130122) | Marine viral communities from the oligotrophic San Pedro Time Series (SPOT) site, San Pedro Channel, CA, USA - 16 SPOT_SRF_2010-10-21 | ecosystem: Environmental > Aquatic > Marine > Strait...
TCATATCGTTTCTTAAACACTTTCTCTTCAGCATCTACAGGGCGTTCTCCATCGGGAGTCGCATCTTCATCAGATGTGTCCTTTGAAACGGTAGCTGTATCGTCTGTTTCTTCCTTATCTAAATCTTTTTTATATTTATTTCTATAAGGTGTAGGCTCGAGAAGAGCCTCAGTTATTTGATCCTGCTCTTGGATCTCTTGGTTGTTTTCTTCCATTTTGTCTCCTTTGGGTGCTGTGGAAGAACAGGTCGCCCTTATTCTTTTTAACTGGGGCTATGACTAAGTAGTCATAGGTGGCCTGTCCATTGTTGCTGGTGACCCTAATCCACCTTGTGATGAAGTAGGGCTTTCTGGCATCGCTGATGCAGAAACTTGTTGGTTATTTTGAGTCATGTCGCCTATAAACTCTTTCATAGATCCTTCTACACTTTCTGAAGGGTATCTATTACTGATAACCGAAACTGGTATTACTATTACAGGTTCTTTCGGACCTTTATCTTGTACTGCAGATATGTCTACACCTTTTGATTGTAGTGCTCTTTTTACATCTGCTGTTAAATGCATATCTAATACAGCATCATCCATTGATACTGTTTGACCTTGAGCCATATTTTCTTGTGGCATATCACCTTGTGGGGGAGTTGCCATTGGGTCGTTCATCATTCCGTTTGCCATATTATTTACCTCTTATGCTTTTAAATTTTGATTGCAACGCACTTGCTGTTGATTTTGGTGTAAAACCAGGTGGTCCTTTAGCACCTGTTCCCTTTTTAACACCACTAGTAGATTCTGCAGGTTTTGTGTATGCTGCCCCTGCCTGATATCCTGAACCGGGTCCTCTAGTTCCTCTGATCTGTTCTGGTGTAGGATAAGATGATCCTGCTTGATATCCTGAACCGGGTCCTCTAGTTCCCCTAATATCTTCAGGTGTAGGTGGGGGAGTATCATCTCCACTATCCGACTCTTGTCCAGGATCTCCTATAAATACAGGATCTCCTCCACCTGTGCCTGAATCAGAATCAGACTTAGTTTCTTGTTTTGTTACAATATATTTACTTTCATCTTTTTTTATTTCATTAGCTATATCGTTAGGATTGTTAACTCCTGATTGTATAAGTTTGTTTACTTCTGATTGATCTAATCTTTTTCCATTAAAGAAATAAGAGTTTCCAAAAGTTTCAAATCCTTGATTTGTTAATTTATTAGGTTTAAATTTATTTTCAGATTTCATCATCTCATCAAATATTATGCCTACATCAGTAGATCCAAATATTTTCATATCTTCTTTTTTAATGTTCATATTTTCAAGATAATTTTTATAATAGCTGTTAGTATCTTGTAACCCAAAATAACCTGGTGTATTTGCTAATACATTACCTTCAGGAACTCCAGGATTCATGACTTTTGTTTTCATTACATCATGGACTACTCGAAGGTTTATGTAATCTTTTCCATCCTCACCTTTGACTAGCATGCCTGCTCTTTTTAGTTCTGATTCATCTATCATATTATCTGCAATGTCAATAGCACCTATGCCTGGCACAAACGCTTTTGCTAATTCTCCTAATGTGCTTTCATTAGGGTTACGATTGTATCGTACAAGATTATTTTCAGAATTATAGCTGCTAAAATCTATTTTGCCCTCATTCTTTAATTCAAAGAATGATTCTATAGATTCTTTATTATCTTTATATGGATCACGCTTTGGTAACTCAGACTCAGGGGTATCATTATCACCCTCTTGTGGATCTCTTACTACATCTATTCTTTCACAAGTAGAGCTGCCATCTTCTAAAACTACAAGACGATATCCTGCAGGGCATGGGTCTGTTGTGGCATCATCATCGTCATTATCATCTTGTTGATTATCACTTCCATATTGAAACTGAGGATCTGTAGATGAGAATGTAGATGTGTCTATAAAAGTTTGTGCTACATTTACATACGACCACTGTTGTGTTTCAGGGTCATACTGTAACTGCATATTATTACCTGAGTATTGTGATGACATTTATTTAAGCTGTTCCCTCATCCTCAGGAGTTCCTGTAGCGAAGCCGCTCTCCCCTGGAGTCGGTACACCTCCTGCTCCGATGTTGCCACCACCAGCCCCTGTAATATCATTTGGATTCGCTCCTGAAGGAGTTCCTCCACCAGCGGCCATTGTGGACTGTTGATTATTGCTTTCAGTTTGTTTGTTACCATTTGCCATCCCCATTATCTTTGCAAAGATCGCTGCTCTTTCAGGATCATTAATTAATTTTTCAGGTTCAATATCTAGAGACTTAGCAATCTCTGATAAGATAGAATGCCATCTTACAAAAGGAGCAAGATTCTGATTAGATGCAACTTGTAAGAATGTTAATAATCTTTGTGATCTAACTTCTTTTTGCATTAGAGATGATGTACCTCTAGCTTTTACATCTAAGTCTCCTTTTATTTCAGGCGAACTATCATTAAATTGCATATTCCATGCAAATAAACTTTCCCCTAAGGGTCTTAATAAGAAATCGTCAATATTTTTTATAACTGTTTTTATACTTAAAGCTGCAGCTCCCATTAACATAGACATACCTGCTGCAGTTCTTGTAGTGCTCTGCACTCCTGTTGTACCATGTGAATAAGAGGGAATACCTGTAGACTCATCTGCTAATTGTCTAAACTTATCAAACATCATTAAATTTTCTTGTGATGTATTGGGAAACTTAACACCATGTATAGCTTGTCCCGGCATACCGCTTTGCCTTCTAAATATTTTACCAGGAAATACTTTCATATCTTGACCTGGCACTAGCATTGTCTCATCTATGTCAAATACTAAATTACCTGCTAATGCTAGATTATCAATAGCCATTCTTGCATGACCATTCATAATTGTTTGCGAGTCATCCATGTTCTCAGGAATACCTACACCAAAAAATTGATAAGGGTTTATTTCATAAGGGCATATTAAGTATGGTATTCTATTTGGTGTAAACGGATTTAAAACTAATCTAATTATTTCTCCATTACATACCCACGCATTTACTTGTATTTCATCTAGTTCATCACTATCATCATCAAGTTCAATACCTGCTTCTCTAGCTAACTCTGTATCTAATGTGCCCCAATACTCTAGTATTTCATATCTATTTTTATTAAGTTCGTCTGTAGATTCTCTATCTTGTAAAGATGATTCGTATCCTCTTGGCTCATAAGAAGCCCCCATTGATAAAGAATTCTTTATTGCTTCTTTTCTAAAGTAAGGCCTGTTCATTAAATCTCTAACTTGAGATCTAGTATATATATGCCTTTGTATTACATAATCCGCATCTTCTATTCTAGTTGCGTCAGGATCAGGATAAAAATCCCAACAAGATACTGATTCAATTTTCGGAACTAACTTTACTCTTGGTGTATAATTATTAGCCCCTGTATCAGGATCTTTAACCCAACTATGTTTGGCTTGTTCATAAGTAAATGGACCTTTGATTATGCCTGTTCCTAATAAAGTAGATTCAAATAATGTATGCCTTAAAACTGAAACGGCACTAGACTCTTCTAGCTGATCGTGTATTAGTTTTTCCATACTAGCTGCAGACATTTCTGCAGGATTAATTTGAGGCTCGTTAGCACCATCTGTAGCAGGACCTTTTGTAAATTCAGCAGTTTCATATTCTTCTTTTAAACCACCTAGTATATCATTTACAACTTTACCTGGATCTAAGTCTTTACCATCACCAGGAAAACCATAAGGGCTTGAGTCTTGATTATTATCTTGCTTATGTTTTGAAACATGTGCATATTCAGATATACCTTCAGGCACAGATGTAGGCTGTATTCCTATTGGAAATTTTCCGCTAGAAAATAGTACTTCAATTAATTGACCATAGGCAGCTAATACTTTTGTTTTTGTTATCTTAACAAATATCTTTGACTTTTCAGTTTCTGTAAAAGCCATTTCATTACCATAGATACCTCTATAATTACGATAAGATCTTAACCATCTCTGCTCATCAAATTGACGGGCATTCTCTGAGTCAATAAATTTACTTCTAATATAACCTGCTAAATTAGATACATCAAAAGACTCTTTATTATCTAAAGAATCTTCATCATCTAATGATAGTATATCTGCAGGTTTTATAATTGCCATTTATTCGTTAAATGAGCCTTGTGTATATTTTTTTGATACGAAGCCTTCTAATCCTTCTTTGCCAGCCTTAGCTTCTGCAGCTCCTGATAGTTCGCCATGAGCATACTTTTTTAATAGTTGTGCACTTGGCTTTTCCTTTTTAGGTGCAGCGTCTGCAACATTAGAAACTTCTCCGTGTGTGTATTTTTTTAAAATATCCATATTACCTCCTAGTAATCTTTTTCATCAGCCATTGTAAAAAATGACTCTTGTACTTGCTTTTCGTTTTTGTTTGGGAAATCTTCTGTAGAAACATTTGGATCTGCTTCTGCATTTAAGTCAATAGTTTTCATTCTATCCGCTTTCTTTGGATAGTCTTGTGGAAGATCTCCTTGTTTGTATTTTGTTAATACTGGTTGTGGCATCTTATCCCTCCTTTATTTTATCTTTTAAATAATCTAATAACTTTGGATTATCTACAAAGATAGTTATCAAACCATTAGATAAAGATGTAGCTATAGTTTCTTCTACTTTATCTTCTAGTTCTATATTCCATTGATACACAATCGCATGTATCAATTCATGTAAAATAGTGTTAGCGTGAGATACACCTTTTTCATCTTTAGCGTAACCTATAACACCTTCTTTAGAAAAAAATTGACCTGATGCTTCGTTAGCACTAGCAACAGTTTGTTTCCATTCTTCTAAACTATAATTCTTATATCCTACTTTTATATTTTTCATGTGTATATTTTAAATATAGAATCTAAATACTTATTCCATTCTTCAGAAGTCCAACAAGATATAGCATAACTTTTTAATTTATTTTTTTGATTAAATTGCAACTGTACAGTATCATTTAAATACTTTTTTTTAGAATTAATAAAAGTCTCACAAGTTTCTAAATTATTAAATTTTATACTTCTATAATTATAGAACTCTAAATCTAAATTATCAACAAATGATAAAGCTAGTATAACAATATATTCCATTAATATCCAAAAATTCTATCTGCAGGTTTAAAGTTTTTTTCTTCTTTATAAAATCTATTTGCTTCATAACTATTTGGATGTAGTGACCGACTCATAACGCCATATCGTAACGCATCGTAAGCATGATCTTCAGCATGTGTGTCTACATCTTCAGGATTATTTCTATCAATAGGTAGCATTGGTAATGTCCTAATTAAATTAATACAATTAGAAAATACTTTTAAACCTGGCTGTCCTGTTCCTTGATCTAAAGATAATTTTCTATGCAATTCTAATTTTCCTGCCACTCTACTTTTAGGAGATCTATCTGAGGGTCTCCATTTACACCCTTCTCTAATCATGGTCTCTGCAATACTAGGACCAACATCTCCTCTCTTTGACCAAGTTGAGGAATCTAGTATTCCATATTTAATATACTCCCCTTGCTCTATCTCTAAAACTTTTCTAGCAAATATATCTGCTGTAATTTTTTTTGTGTACAATTCTCGATATACCCAAAAATTATTATCAAAGTCTACTGCAATCCACAAACAACATGCTGGGCTAGAATACCCCCAGTCGCATGTTCTAAACCTTAACCAGTTATTAGGTATCTCAAAAGGTTGCACTACATGGGTAGCTATATTAAATTCAGGAAATGAAGAGTTTTCAAATGCACTCCAATCTCCTTCTAAAAACTGTTTTTTCTGAACCTCAGGTAAAGATGATAACATAATTAGATAATCATCTGTCTGCATTAGATAGGGATTATCTTGTAGCTTTGCAGGTATAAATCTTCTAGTAATAGTTTTATTACCTACTATTGTATCTATGTTTACATCAAACGCAGTGTTAGGTTGTGCAGGGTCTACAAACATTTCTTTTACCCACTGTGATCCTACGTTTCCTGGATTGCCTGTTGCTCTCATGTATACAGGTATTTCAGGATCTACACTTCTTAGAGATGATCTTAAAAAGTTATATATCTCTGGTGTCGGATACTGAGGAAGTTCATCTATTCCAATCCAAGTATACGATTGACCTTGGTAACGAAGTACGTCAGTTAAGTTCTCTGCGTATCCAAACTCTATTCTAGCACCTGAAGGAAATCTCCATTCTTTCTCTTGTTCTCTCCATCTAGCACCGGGATATGCCTTTGAATATAATCTCTGAGAATGATTAATCATGTCTCTTAACTCAGGCATAGACCTTCTTAGTAGAAGTGCTCTATGTGCTTCTTTATGACAGTATCGCAATGGATCAATAAGCATGGCATAAGATTTACCACCACCTCTTGCCCCACCATAGAATACTTCTCTTTCTGGAGCTGCTAGAAACTGTGTTTGAGGTCCTTCATTAGGCCTAAACAATACATTATCTTCAACATAATCTTTAACTGTAGGAGGTAAAGATTTAACCTCATCTTCAACCATAACACTTGAAGACGAGCCTTGTAAAGCTTCATTCGCTTTAACAATTTTTTGTTTTCTTTTTTTTGCATTCTGTATAGTATCGTGGGCTTTTCTTATTTTAAGATCCTGTGCCTTTAACGATCTTTTAGCTGATTGTTTAGCTTTTACTTCTTTGCTAAAATATTTTTTTTCTTGTACTACTCCCTTTTTTCTTCCAAGGTTGGATTTTGGTTTTGGGGGTTCAATGTCTGACATCTTTTATTTAGTATCTTTCTTAGCCCTGTATGCGATATACTTCTCCCTGTTTTTCGTTCTAACCATTTTGCTACTTCTCTATATGAACAATTATCTAAATATTCTTTCGCTTCATCTAATGCATGCAGCTCTTCTAGAACAGGTTCTATGTAGTCTGTATTTTCTGATAACCTATACCCATAAGGGATTGTTCTAGCTTTGCGTTTTATTAGAGTCATCTTTTGGTGGTAGTATAAATATACCATGTGCAACTTGTGCATTAATATCTATTTTATCTTTTTTGACAATACCTATACGATCTAATATTTGTTTAGCTGCCTCCATTCTAATATTAACACCTGGGGTTTTTCCATCTTCATCCAAAGCGTCAATTATTCCTTGTACCGCTTTACCTGAATGAAGTGCTAAAGAATACTCTGCTCTACTTAGTATTTCTTCTTTTAAAGACTTTACAACTTGTAAATGATGATTAGGTGAATACCCAACTATCTCTCCTGCTTTTTTAGGATCTCCTTTTGCTTCTGTAAACAGCACATCTAAAAACTCTTGTTGTTTATCAGTTAGCTTCTTTGGTTCTTTTTTTACTAGTTCCATATCTTTTTTTAAACTCTTTTTTAACTGTTGTATACTTTGTGTCAGCTTCTAGCACTGCTCTTTCTTTTTTAGCATCTTGTGCCTTTGTATACATATCTTCTCTTAATTTATCTTCCTTACCTTTACTGTCTGATATTTTTAATATCTTAGGTGCAGCAACTTTTAATTTTATATAAGGTGCTCTGCAAGGTTCAAATCGTCTAGCAATAGGTAAGACTTTTTCAAACTCTTCGCCAGTTTTTCCATTTTCATAAACATAGAGAGGCATTATTTACAAATACACTCCCCATTACAATAATCACACATAATATTTTCTCCTTAACACTTCCATCTTTTTCTTGCTTGACGTAATCTTGAATTGGGGTCTTTTGCAGCTTTAGGGAATTTTTTCATTTGCCCTGCTGATCGTGCACAAAAAGATTTACGTCTCTTAGCAGATTTACTACCAGGTTTTACTTTGCCTGTTACTGCAGTTTTTAACTTAGACCCAGGGTTATCACGCTTATAGCGTTCAACCCCTGCTTTCGTCATTCCTGCCCCGGAACTAGTTTTTCTAAAATACTTTCTAGTTTTAGGGGGTTGTTTATCTTTTTTTCTTTCCGCCACTCTTAGCTTTTTTCTTGTCCATCTTCATCATCATTGGATTTTTCTTTCCGTTAACTTTTTTAGCTGTCTTCTTCATGCCTCTCATGATAATATACTCCTTATTAAATTTTTTCTTGTTTGTACTGTATGTTTATAGTATTCTTTATCCCAGTTCTTATAGTAACCTTTTTTCTTTAAGTTCTGAGATGCCTTTTCCAACTCTGCTAATCTTTGAATTAGTATCATTGAAAACTCGTTGTCAGTTTCGAAGTCATCGTCATACAAGAAATCAACCTCACCGCTTTGGTCATGGTGACTAGCCATTAGATAAATATCTTTAGGCATGTATGCATAATTAAATGCTTCTACGCTACTATCTAACTGCTCTGCTGATATGGACAAATCTGTACAACCAATCACAGCGATCTGATACTTGGTCTTTTTTATTTTATTGCACCACTGTACAGTTAGATTAAGTAAGTCCTCCTTACTCGAAACTTCTTCTACTTTAAAAGTATTTTTAATCCTACATCCTCTTGCATACGGACAAACAGGCATGTCGTTTACATCACTAATCTTTTCTACAAATTTTTTAGACCAGTTGATTATATCTTCTGATACTGTTGCCAATTATGAAAACTTTCTATATGATCTTGTCTTCTTTGCTAATCTCTTTGGTTGTTTACTAAACTGTTTACCTTTTGCTTTATCTTTTCTTTTTTTTGCAGTTGACCTGGCATACTCTGAAGATGACATAGCTTTGATTGCTTTTTCAGGTAAATATCTTTCACCTGTTTCACTAGACTTCTTTCCAGACTTGGTTCTCCATTTTTGCTTTCCCCAAGCTTTAAGACTTCTTTGACTTTTTGCTAGTGCCATGTTTTTTCTTTAGTGCAAGTTTTGCTTTCTTCGCTAGTCTTGCCTGTTCAGGTTTGCCTCCAAATTTACTTCTTTGTTCTATTACAGTTAGAATCTGTATTTTCCTAGCATAAGGTTTATTAATCTTTTTAACTTTGCGAATGGTCTTCTTTGCGTCAGCGACAGTTGCATATTTAATACTGACAGTGTCCTTCGGATTCTCATCAGTATATAATCTCCTACCACTACCTTTTGGCTTTTTTCCTGTTCCCTTTTTTGGATCCGCCATTCTTTTTAATAACTCCTCTAGCCATTAATACATCTTTCATAGTAACTTTACCATCACCTGACACATCAGGAAACTTCTTCTTCTTAACTTTCTTTTTAATCATTTGTATCCTCCGCCTGCTTTTTTATAAGCCTTTGCCAATGCTTGAGCCTTTCTGGCACTCCATTGTCCTGCACCAGTTCCATGAGAAGACTGTGCTTTAATTCTATTAAATATTTTTTTACGCATTCCAGGTTTTGTATAATTACCAGCTTTGTTTACAGTTGATTTACTTTTTGCCTTTGCCATAATACCTCTTGGAATTCTTTGCTAAAGTCTTAAGAGTTCTTGCCTGACCAGCATGAGATCTAGATGCTTTGGTCAAAGCTTTAGCTACTTTTTTTATTTTTCTTCTTGTTCTTTCTTCCACTATTTTTTTCTAACTGTTTGCTTTGCTCTTGCAAATGCTTTTGATGTAGGAGCACCCTTTGCGCCTCTCTTTCTCATCTTCTCTCCACGCTTTCGTTTTGCATGAATATTAGCATACAGACCTTTGCCTGGCATTAACCTACCATTTCTAGCTTAAGTTTACCCTCAGGGCTAAGATTTTCAAAAATTTGTTTTATTTCTTGCTCTATTTCGTTTTTATTATCATCATTCATAATACCTCTTAAGTCAAGTATTCTTCTGATATCTTGATTGTCATTACCTGATGCTACTTTTCTTGTTGCACCATTATTTCCCATCATTTTTTCTTTATTGCCTGCGGTTAACATTATGATCTCCTAAATTTTTTTCCTGCAGTTCTAGTTCTAGGATAAGAACGGTTATTTCTAGCACTGACTACAGATAAATTACTTTTTTTATTATTAAGGGCATTGCCGTCTTTGTGGTGTACATCTTTTCCATCACCTTTTTTAGCTTTGCCTGCCTTTACTGCCATGCGTCTTGCTTTGTTACGCATGTTTCTCTTTTTTCTACGCACAGGGGATTCTGTCTTAGACTCCTGTTTGTAATTTCTTACATAATTAGCTGAACTAGGCATATCTAGCTGTAGATTTTACACGCTTTTTATCAGCACGCATCTTTAAAGATGTAGATGCAGCTCTAGCGGTAGCCCCTTTGCCAATATTTTTCTTTTTTCCAGCTAATTTTTTATTATTTTTTCTTTTAAAAAGCATTTATGTTATATTCCTAGTCAGTTTTGTTATAAATTCGTAATCTTCTCTATTTGTTTCTCTAAATTTATGAGATTTCTTAACTATTCTGCTAATTTCTTTCTTTACTTTTGTCTTTGCCTCAGAATCTTGTACACCATAATACATAATACTCATCTGGACTATCTTTTCTTTTAGGTTATTCAACTTGCTATTTGTGTTTGTACCATATTTTGTTTTAATTTAAAATTCTCTGCTCTTAAAACTATCCTATCTTCAATAGCTTTCTCTAATTTGTTCATTACAAAGTTGGTCTGTTCTCTTAATGTCTTAATTTCTGACTTTAATACTTCTATTTCTTTTGTTGCTTGTTTTAGTTCGTTATATTCACTCATTTTTTTTCTATCCTCCACGAATTTTAAAGACACCAAAGGATACCAATAATCCATTGGGGTTGTTCATATAGCTGGAACTCGTTTTATAGTGGTGCGTTCCCCTCCCACAATGGATTTAATATACTATTAAGCGTATAGCCTAATGTTTAATGTTTTCACTGGCGTGTGTGCTATGTTGTCTTAATAGTATATGCGGTCATTATAGGGTCGTATGCAGATTTGTCAAGTAAAAAATAAATTATTTTTATATTGACAAAATGGCATACAGGTGTATAATGTAATTACCCCCTTAGGGGAGCCTTATATATACCTATATGTAACCGACAACACTATAAAGGGCAGCTGTGGTTTACACCCTATCTCAATATTTTAGCACTACCGTGTAATCATATATAGGGTAGCCCCCTAGGCACCCTGCACGGCAGTGCACCTATTGGTAACCCTATGTCTTTAAAGACTCTAAAGAGTACTTTTACTACGGTATGCAAAAAAAATTAAGTAATAAAATATTACAAAAAGTTATCCACAAAATAATCAAAAAAATAACTTGACAATCTCTAAATAGTTGATCTAGATTTAGTAATAAAATATTACTGTTCCAGCTCTAGGTGGTTTCCCCTGAAAATAATTTAGAGCATACAAAAATTTGTACCTTTGAAGCTAAAAAAATTATTATGAAATATATTAAATAGATATTTGGAAACTACTTTTAATAGACATAAAAAAACCCCCCTGAAATTAATCTAGGGGGGTTTTATAAATACTTATTATTTTTTGTTTACTGATTTTTTGTTTACTACTTTTGCATTTGGATTATTAAAAGTATCTTTATTTAATCCGTCATTTTCAGCATAAGCATTATCTAACTTATTAAAGAAGTTTAGCATTGTTGTTGTTAGTATTCGCATATCAGTAGGCAATTCAGAAATAACCATTGTTGTTTCTGTTTCGTCATCAGCATAAACAACTTTTTTTATCTGACTGATAAACTTATTACCTTGAACAAATAAAAAACTTGCCTTGTCTTTATCAGTAGTATCAGGATCAATACTTAAAATCTCACTAGAGATCTTTTGTAAATCCTTAACACCTACCGCAACAATTCCGCCGTTGTCATCAGGATCAACAAACTTTTTCGCTTCTTCATCAAGTTTATCAACATCAATATAGGTTTTACCAAGATCAGTAATAGTCTTACCTTTTCTCTTGCCTTGTAAACCGCCTTTGATAATTCCTAAGGAACTAGTCATTGATTTTCTAAATGCTTTTCTTTTAGTGTCTGAAATCTTTTTTAAATCCCCATCAATAAACTGAGTTAAAAATTTATCACTCATTTTATTAATTCTTGATTGTTTCATTACACCATTTTCAGAATATTTAGAAATCATCTCCTGAGTTATAATTCCTGACTCAATTATTGCGTCCTGAATTTTAGCGGTTCCTTTTAGAACTTCATTAGTTCCATTCTCAATCTGATCCAATCCTGATCTGATTGTTGTGAGATAATGCTCCTCAGGTTTCTGATATATTAATTTACTGAGATCATTATTATCTTTTGCTTTGGTTGTCATTTTTTACCTACCTTTTTAAATAGCAAGAAGTAGAGCACAATTTTTATTCCCTCATCAGTTCAAAAAATTTTGATACTTCGGTTAATTAAGATGATCCTATTACATATCAATAGGTAGATCAAATCGAATATATATTTATAACTGTTTTTCTAGATCAACAAAATTATATTTGTCAATGGGGTTATCATACTGAAAAAAAATAATTGTGGGGATAACTATGTTGCATTTTTGCAACAGTTTATACCAACTCTGACCAGGAATTGTTGCATTTTTGCAACAGGCCTTTTTTCAACACTTTTAAAAATATATTTAAAATTTTTTAAAAATTAAAAAA
>Ga0181393_1000693_pt1 | contig 12438 bp, 15 predicted proteins | sample 16SPOviralmetaG_FD_130122 | JGI IMG/M metagenome (GOLD analysis project Ga0181393, IMG submission 130122) | Marine viral communities from the oligotrophic San Pedro Time Series (SPOT) site, San Pedro Channel, CA, USA - 16 SPOT_SRF_2010-10-21 | ecosystem: Environmental > Aquatic > Marine > Strait...
TAATGTTTATTATATATTGGAATATCGGAACCATTTATCCTCATGTCTCCATCATCATCAACTACATCATCATTCCTAGGTTCTTAACCCTCCCCCCTATATGTTTAAGATAATAATGAAGGGTTGGGTATCCAAATTTATTTTAAAAACTTCTGAGATTTGTCTAAAATGTGTTTTAAAAGTGCACATTTTTCATATTCTTCCAATTGTTCGAAGAACGATATTCCTAATTTTAACGCTATATCTAGATATTCATCACAATATTTTTCAATAGCATCTATATGGTCTTTATTGTCCACATCTATGTCCTTAATATAACTCCAAGCTCGGTTATAAACAACAAATTCTCCTGCTTCTTTAACCTCACTAACATCTAATTCTTCATTTGCTTCTTTAAAGAATTTAACAATTTTTTTATTGAAGTTAATATGATTTAAAATTAATTTTTTATACATACCAACCCAGTAAACTGGAGTGTTTTTGAAATTAACATAAACAGCATCTCCCCCCTCATCTAAACTTTCATTAGATGTAAAAAGACCAAAAATATTATCCATGTTTATGTCCATAACTTGGGTATAAATAATACGGAAATGTACAAATTAAACATTCAATATCCAATCTTTCAAAAAAGAAAAACATCTACATTACTATTTGGCTACCTGAAATATTGTTCGTATCTTTAGGGTATTAAAGAAATAAAAAATAAAAGTTATGAGAGGAAGACCTAAACAAACCGAAGACATTAGAATTACAAAGTATGAACAAACCATATATGAGTTTGAAAATCCAGAATATAGAGATGAAGGTTATAGATCAGTTTGGAATTTTGATGATAAAAAATCACCAAGTGGTGCTTATAAAGTAGTTCACCATTTCCCAAAAGGTGAAAAAGCTAAAAAGCCTAAAATCGAAAAAGGTAGAAATTACAATAAAAAAGCACCTGTTGTGTTAGTATTTAAAACATCAAACCGTTCAAATGCTAAAACTAAAATGAAAATATTCAGAAATGAAAATATTGATTATGTTTTAACAGCACCAAAATTGGTAGGTGTTCCTGAAAAAGCAGTTGTAGTTGATTGTGGGGTTGGAAATAAATTTATAGAAAAGTATAAACTAAAATATAATTTATAATATTTATACCAAAATTAATAAAATGGATAATTTCGATTTAAGAAAATATTTAGCTGAAGGTAAGCTATTAAAAGAAGATAATCTAAAAGATTATTGGTCAGAATGGGCAGCAGGAGAAGTTGAAGTAGGAAATGATGATTTAATTGATGCTGGTGGTGTTGATGCTGATTTTGAAAAAGTATCCGATGAAGCTATGGATACCTTTAAGAGATATGTTAAAGCAGTAAAAACTTTAAATGCTGATTCAAAAGAATTAAGAGATGACATTGCTGGAGCAGTATCAGCTATACTTTATGATGGTGGTGATTTTGAAGATTATAGTTTTAATGTTCTAACTGCAGATCAATATACTAAAATACAAGATATAATATAAAAATAAAATGGATAATTTCGATTATAAAAAATACTTATCTGAAGGTAAGCTATTAAAAGAAGAAGAAGAAACAAAAAGCACAAATACTATTTATGAAAAAGAAATAAATGGTAGATATGGTCTTAAATATAGTGGTGAAATCACTAAAGGCACAGATGCTGATTTCCCATACCAAATAAGTGTTAGTGGTGGAAATGCAGAAGGAGACAATGGTTACTTTAGCGGTTTTGAAGCTACTGAAGAAGGTGCTAAAAAGATGGCTGAAGCAAAGTTAAAAGAACTAGCAAAATATGGTACTTTTAGTAAAGAGGACCAAATGAGAATTAAAGCAGGTTTAAAGAAATAAAATAAAAAAATAAAAATTATGGAAACTAAAGAATTAATTGAAGGAATAAAAGAACAAATTTTACTAATCGAAGCAGATATTGATAAAACAACTGCTGCTGCTAAAGGTAGATGTCGTTCAGCTGCAAATAAAATAAAAAATCTATCAGCTGATTTTAAACGTAATCATAAATAGTTATTTCCTTTTTTATATGTATAACATATATAATAAAACAAACAAAAAATGGACAATTTCGATTTAAAAAAATATTTAGGTAGTAAAACATTACTAAACGAAAGCGCACCTGGATATGACACTAGAAAATTTGGTGAATCTTTACCAACTATGGAAAGTGTAAAAGCAGCTTACGAAGCTAAAAATGACATTAAAGAAGATGTATCTAAAGCAAAAGAATTAGCTGATAAAGTATTAACTGTTGCTTCAGAAGGAATTAAGGATCTTAATGGTTCTGAACTTATGGAATTTAGAGCATTAATAGCACAATCTTTCGATATGATTGACGAAGCTAAAAAAGTAGAAGAAGTATCTTCACGTGAAGGTTCTCGTATTGAAGGTTTATTAAATCAACAATTAAAATCTAAATTTTTAAATTATTTTGAAGAATTATTCTATGATTTAGTTGAAGAAGAAGTATTCCCTGTGGAAGATGTAATTGACCATTTAAGTATGGAAATGACAAAAAAAATATATGGTAAACCATTAATGGATATGACTATTGACGAAGAAGATTCAAAGAAAAAACCATTACCTAAACCTGTAGCTAAGGATCTTAAAAAAATGAAAACTAACTTTAGTGATTTAAAGAAAAGACTTAAACTAGAAGAATAAGATGAAATGTAATTGTACTGAATGCAACTGTGAAAAATCATGTGATTGTCCTTGTTGCGATTGTTAAAAACAAAACATATAGACTGATTCATAGCCAGTCGATTAATAAAAATAATTTGAACATCTGTGGCGTTTCCTTTGGAAACGTCACTTTTTGTTCGTATCTTTAAATCATAAATAAAATTAAGTCTAGATGAGTAAAAATGTAGTAATGGTTGGAGCCGGTGTAGCAAACGTAAATGCTGCTACCAAATTAATTGATAATGGTTTCAAAGGAAAAATTACCATAATTGATATGGGTAAAGATCCATATTTAAGACCATATGAAGAAGTAATGACAGGTTTTTTAGGAGCTGGAGGTTGGTCTGATGGTAAATTAACATATCATACAGCAATTGGAGGACAATTATCTAAATATTGTGGTGAAGAAAAAGCAATGGAATTATTTGATCAGGTGATTGATAATTTTAAACGTTTTCACCCAAAACCAGAAGAAGTACAATGTTCAAACCCAGTTGCAGAACCAGATTTTATTAAACCACATTTTGGTTTAAGATTGTTTCCTGTTTGGCACGTTGGTACAGATTATTTACATGAAATAGGTAAAAATTGGTATGACTTTTTAGTTGATGGTGGTGTTGATTTTATTTGGGAAACTAAAGTTACAGATATTGATTTTGAAGATCAAATTGTACATTTTGAAGATGGTTATGAACCATTAGTAGAAGGTTTAAAATATGATAAACTTATATTTGGTGTAGGTAAATCAGGTATTGACTTTGGTAAAGTATTAGCTGAAAAGTATGATTTACCAACTGAACCAAAACCAGTACAAATTGGTGTTCGATTTGAAGCACCACAAAAACACTTCCAGAAATTAATTGATGTATCTTATGATTTCAAATTATATAGAAAATTTGAAGATAAAGGAGTATCATTACGTTCATTTTGTACAAATAACAATGCTGCTTATGTTGCGGTTGAAGAAACGTATGGTGATCATTCATACAATGGACATGCTAAAAAAGATGAAGCATTTAGAAATGATATGACTAATTTTGGTATTTTAATGGAAGTTAAAGGAATTGATAAACCATTTGAATGGTCAAGAGAATTAGTATCTAAAGTAAATGCTCATGGAACAGGATTATATTATAGTCCTTCTCGTAAACCATCATCTACATCTGAAGGTGTTGATGTAAGTGCACATCAAATAGATTGGATGGGGTTACAAACAGTATCTGAACATTTTCAAGGATATTTTGAATATATTTCAGATTTTATCAATGATATGAAAAAGGTATTTCCAACACTTGGAGATGATTGGGGTATTTATATACCTGAAGTAAAATATTTAAGTCCTGAGCCACTTGTTGATTATTCAAATCTAGCTATTTCCGGTTACCCAAATGTGCACTTTGTAGGTGACGCTTTATCAGCTAGAGGGATAACAGTAAGTGGTGCACAAGGCACTTATGTTGCAGAAGATATATTAAAAAATGAGGTTGGAGGAACAGATGAAGAAGAATGGTGCTATTATTCAGGTATGCCTTCACCTGGAGCGTATAAAAATGAATCTTCTATATAAAATTAGGAGAATTAAAATATATTTCGTATATTTACACAATAAACAAAAATTAAGTTATGAAAATAGGATTATGTGGAACAATGAGTGTAGGTAAAACTACATTAGTAAATGCTCTAAAAGAATTACCAGAGTTTAAAGATTATATAACTAGAACAGAACGTTCTAAAGAATTGATGGCAATGGGTATTCCATTAAATACTGATTCAACATTAAAGGGTCAATGTGTATTTTTAGCTGAACGAGCTGGAGAATTAATGGAAGAAAATATTATTACAGATCGTACTGTTATTGATGTTATGGCATTTGCTCTTGCTTCAAAATCTATAAATTATTTAGATAAAGAAGATTTTGTTAATAATGCTAAAAATTTAATATCAGAATATGACCATATATTTTACGTATCTCCTGATGGAGTAGAAATAGAAGATAATGGTGTTCGTGAAACTGATGCTGAATATAGAAAACAAATTGATTTTACAATTAATAATATTGTTAACAGATATCCACATAGAATAAAAAATCTACACAAAATATCAGGTAGTACTGAAGGTCGTATCGAACAGATTAAAAGAGCAATTTCTTTGTGATATTTATAACAAAAATTTAAAATGAAAAAATCTGAATTAAAATCATACCTTAGAGAAGAAATCATTGAAATACTATCTGAAGTAGATGAAAAAGATGTAGAACTTCAAAAGGCGTATAATGCTGAATTAGAAAAAACTAAAGAATTAACCTCTGAAGCTAAAGATCCTTCATATGATTATGAAGATATAGCTCAATTTTATTTAGAAGTTAATGATTGGCCACACCCAGTTGATGCATTAAATTTAGAAGTAATGGGAATGATTATTACTGATAAATTCTATGGTGGCAATATAGGTGAAGCTTATAATGATTTAATGAGAAAAGCAGATACTAAAGGAGCTAAATTCAAAATAGGAGATAAAGTAACTTTAAATAATGGTGGAGAAGAAATGGAAGTTGTTCTTATTCGTAAATTAATGGGTTCTAAATCACCTTCTTATAGTGTTAAGAAATCAGATGATGAAGAAGTTGAATATCGTGAAACACAGTTAAAACTAGCTGAATCATTAAATGAAGAAGAAATGGATGATGAGGAAATGGATAAAGCAGCAGCTAAAGGAGCTAAAAAAGGAGATTCTATTTCTAAAATGGCAAATAAATTAGGTGAAACTACACGTGAAATGAAATCTTTAGTTAGAAAATATAAAGATGCAGTAGAACCTGAAAAATCAGAATTGATAGCTCGTTTGAAAGAGCTTACAAAAATAAAGAAAGAACTTGAAAGCCTTCTTCAATAATATACAAACACTACTTATTGTAGCGTTAGTAATCGTAATTATCCTTCTTCGTTCTTGTAATGGAGGGGGTAATTCTGTCGGACCCCGAATTGTAACTGAGATTGAAACTAAATATGATACAATTCAAACTATAAAGGAAACTTATATACCTAAATGGCAAACTAAAATTGTAACCGAAATCATAACTGAAACAATTACAGAAACAGATACATTTCAACAACCAATTGATACTCTAGCTATATTACAAGATTATTATACTAAATATTTTTATCAAGATACAATCAAAATTGATACTATAGGATATGCTATTATAAATGATACTATAACAAGAAATAGTATATTTTCCAGAGACGTTAAAACTAGTATTACTTTCCCAACAACAACTATTAACAATAAAATATATTTAAATAAAATAGAATTTTATGCTGGTTTAGGAGTGGTTGGAGGTTTAAACCAACTTAATTATATTGGGGGAGAAATATTACTACGTACTAGAAGAAGAACAATATATGGTCTAGGATTAGGAATAGATCAAAAACTACAACCTGCTCTATCGGGTAAAATGTATTGGAAGATAGGTAAAAAATGAATAAAGACTTAAAAAATATAATCCGTCAGGAATATATTAAATGTGCAAAAGATCCAGCACATTTTATGAAAAAGTACTGTTTTATTCAACACCCACAACGAGGACGTGTTATTTTTAATCTATACCCATTCCAAGAAAAAACATTACATTTATTAAGAGATAACCCATATTCAATTATTTTGAAATCAAGACAGTTAGGTATATCTACCTTATCTGCAGGGTATTCTTTATGGATGATGTTGTTTCAAAAAGATAAAAATATACTTTGTATAGCAACAAAACAAGAAACAGCTCGTAACATGGTTACAAAGGTAAAGTTTATGTATGATAATTTACCTTCATGGCTTAAAATACCAGCTGATGAAAATAACAAATTATCACTTAGATTAAACAACGGTTCACAAATTAAAGCTACATCTGCATCAAGTGATGCTGGTAGATCTGAAGCCGTATCTTTGCTTTTAATTGATGAAGCCGCATTTATCGATCAAATTGGTGAAATATGGGCTTCTGCGCAGCAAACATTAGCTACTGGTGGTGGAGCGATAGTATTATCCACACCGTATGGCACAGGAAATTGGTTTCATAAAACATGGGTTTCTGCTGAAAATAATGAAAATGATTTTATACCAATTAAATTACCTTGGTATGTTCATCCTGAACGAGATGAAACTTGGAGAAAAAGACAAGATGAACTTTTAGGTGATCCTAGAATGGCGGCACAAGAATGTGATTGTGATTTTAGCACTTCAGGTGATACTGTATTTCATAGTGAATGGATTGAGTTTATTAAAGAAACAACAGTTCAAGAACCAGTTGAAAGAAGAGGTGTTGATCAAAATCTATGGATTTGGGAACCTGCAGATTATTCTAGAGAATATATGATTACAGCTGATGTTGCCAGAGGTGATGGAAAAGATTACTCAGCATGTCATGTAATAGATGTAGCAACAAACACACAAGTTGCAGAATATAAAGGTCAAATTCCACCTAAAGAATTTGGATATTTTCTAACAGGACTAGCTACAGAATATAATAATGCAATGTTAGTAGTTGAAAATGCTAATATTGGATGGGCAACTTTAGATGCAATTTTAGAAAGAGGATATAGAAATTTATATCAATCCCCAAAATCAGATCAACGTACTGCAGAATCATATTTACGTGCATTTGAAGGTAGTAGTGAAATGGTACCTGGATTTACTATGTCTATGAGAACAAGACCACTTTGTATCAATAAATTTAGAGAATTTGTTGGTGATAGAAGTGTAACAATCCGTTCAAAACGATTGTTAGAAGAAATGAAAGTATTCATTTGGCGTAATGGTAGACCTGAAGCACAAGGAGGATATAATGATGATTTAGTTATGTCATTTGGAATTGGTATGTTTTTAAGAGATACATCCTTAAAATTTCAACAACAAAGCCTAGATTCAGCTAGAGCCGCTCTAGGAGCAGTAAAATCAAATAAAACAGGTTATAGTGGTGGATATTCTCAAAATGGTAACGACAATCCATACAGTATGGATGTAGGAGATAAAAAAGAGAGCATAAATTGGTTACTATAATATATTTATAATAATAACAAAATAACATAAAATGGCAGATAAAGGCTTATTTTCAAGATTACAACGATTATTTTCTACTGATGTAATTATCCGAAACACAGGGGATAATCAACTGAAAGTCTTTGATGTTAATAGTATCCAAAAAACTGGAGAAATTGAAACAAATGCTTTGGTAGATAGATTTAATAGAATCTATTCTAACTCAAGCACTTCACTATATGGACAACAAACCAATTTTAACTATAATTACCTAAGACCTTCATTATATTCAGATTATGATGCAATGGATACAGATGCAATTATAGCATCTGCTTTGGATATAATCGCAGATGAAAGCACTTTAAAGAACGATATGGGTGAAGTGTTATCAATTCGTTCATCTGACGAGGACATTCAGAAAATACTTTATAACTTATTTTATGACGTATTAAATGTTGAATTTAACTTATGGCCTTGGGTTCGTAATATGTGTAAATATGGTGATTTTTTCCTTAAACTAGAAATCGCTGAAAAATTCGGAATATATAATGTAATACCATATACAGCTTTCCATATTGAAAGAATGGAAGGAGTAGATAAAGAAAACCCAACAGAAATTAAATACAGATTTGATCCTGAAGGCGTTGCTGCTTCTGATTATGGTTACTACAATGTTCCAGGTGGTGGATCAAATGCAAATTCTATCATATTTGATAATTACGAAATGGCTCATTTTCGTTTATTAACTGATATGAATTTCTTACCTTATGGTAGATCATATATCGAACCAGCTCGTAAATTGTTTAAACAATATACGTTAATGGAAGATGCAATGTTAATTCACAGAATTGTACGTGCACCTGAAAGACGTATTTTTTATATGAACGTTGGTTCTATACCTCCAAATGAAATTGATGCATTTATGGAAAAAACAGTTTCTAAAATGAAACGTACTCCATATGTTGATCAAACAACAGGTGAATATAACCTAAAATACAATATGCAAAACCTAATGGAAGATTATTATATTCCAATTAGAGGGAATGATGCAAGTACTAAAATTGAAAATGTTAGTGGTTTACAGTGGGATGGTATTCAGGATGTTGAGTACTTAAGAGACAAATTATTTGCTGCTCTTAAAGTACCTAAAGCATTTATGGGTTATGATGAAAACACAGATGGTAAAGCTACACTAGCAGCTCAAGATATTAGATTTGCTCGTACAATTGAGCGTATACAAAGAATTATAACATCAGAATTATATAAAATTGCTCTAGTTCATTTATATACTTTAGGGTATAGAGATGAGCAATTATCCAATTTTGAACTTTCAATGACTACACCTTCAATCATTTATGATCAAGAAAGAGTAGCATTAATGAAAGAAAAAATGGAATTATCTGAACAAATGGTAAATTCTAATCTATTCCCATCTGATTGGATTTATGATAATATCTGGCATTTAAGTGAAGATCAGTATGATGAATACAGAGATCTTATCCGTGAAGATGTTAAACGTAAATTCCGTTTAAATCAAATAGAATCAGAAGGAAACGATCCTGTTGATACAGGTAAATCATATGGTACACCTCATGATTTAGCTTCATTATATGGTAGTGGGAGAATGTATTCAGATCCAGGAAATGTACCTGATGGATACAATGAAGATGAAAAACCACAAGGTCGTCCTAAAGAGAAAGTATCTAAACGAAATACTCAAGACGACAATTTTGGTAAAGATAGATTAGGTGCTAAAGGAATGAAAAACGATTACAATAGTAATAGTAAACTTAAAGTTGATTTTAAAGGAGGTTCACCACTTGCTTTAGAAAATAATCAATTCCTTAAACACGAATCCATGCTAAAAAATATTCCTTCTTCCAAAAAACAACTAGTATTTGAGGAAAATAAAAAAGGAAATTCACTTTTAGATGAATCAAATATTAAGGGGTAATAATTTTAATATATTTATAAATAAATAAGTATTGATGTATATAAAACATTCAAAATTTAAAAATACGGGTATCCTATTTGAGGTACTAGTAAAACGAATTACAGCTGACACATTATCTGGAAATGATTCTGCAGCTATCAAGATCTTGAAAAAACATTTTGTAAATACTGAGTTAGGTAAAGAATATAAACTTTACGAAACTGTATTTAAATCTAAAAATGTTAGTGAAACTAAAGCAAATGCTACGCTTACTACAATAGTAGAAGCTTCACAGAAACTTAATAGAACAAAATTAAGAAGAGAAAAATATAATTTAGTTAAAGAACTAAAAGAATTCTACAATGTAGATGATTTATTCAGAACTAAATTAGCAGATTATAAAGCACAAGCTGCTTTGTATGTTTTGTTTGAAGTTTACAATACTGAAAAACCAACAGATCCTAATCAAATTATTGATAATAAAGTTACACTTTTAGAACATTTAACTACAACACCAGTTGAACGAGATGGAGTAAAAGAAGATGTAATCGAAGAATTCAAAACATATGATAAGGATTTACGTACATTAACTTATAGAGTTATGTTGGAAAAATTTAATGATAAATACTCTGACTTAACTTCAAGACAAAAACATATCCTTAAAGAATTTATAGAATCAGTTGATTCAACTCCACGTTTAAAAGAATTTTATAATTCTGAAATAAAGTATCTTCAAGAAGCAATATCAGGTGAAATTGAAAAAACAAATGATGAAGCAATAAAAATTAAACTACAAGAAATATCAAAGTTTATTGTAGAATTAGATAAAAGAAGTAATATTAAAAATGATCACTTAGTTGATTTGTTACAATATCATAACTTACTAGAAGAACTTACAAAGGCAAATGGGTAAATTTAAATATAATATTAAAGAAATTAAAAAACCAAAAGATGTTGATCCAGCATTAATTGCTAGATTAGAAAAAACTTATGGTCCTGTTCAAGACTCAGATTTTTTTAATGATGAGATAGATAAATATTACAAAACAACCAGTGTTAATAAACAAACAGGTGGTGTTGAACATGAAGTAATTGAATTAGCTGGATTTGGTGATTCATTAGAAAAAATGTCAGATGCTGTTGAAGCATTAAAGCTATTGATGAGTACTGAAGATGCTAGAAATGATCAAAACATTCAAAAAATAGCTCGTGAATTAAAAGATGTATTCAATAAATATAGAACACATTTAAGAAAATCTTATCCGGATCAATATGATAGAATTAAATCTACTTTAGAAGAAATATCTACATCAGGAGCTGCAGGTGCTTATTTAACACCATATGCTTTTAGATTAAAAGGATCTAAACCAAATGATAAAGCATATAAAGAATTAGGATATACTGAAGTTAAAGAAGGAATTGGTGCCGATTTAGGTCCAGGTCCTAAAGCAACAGAAGATGGAGTAAAAGATAATGCTTATGTTAAGCAATTCAGATATAAAATAGTTCCCAAAGATAAAAACGGGAATTATGTTCAAAAAGGTTCAGGTTTAGAAGTTAAACAATTATTTGAAGCCGAAACACCCGAAGAATTTCAAAAAAAAAGAATAGAAGCATTTGATTCAATAGAAAGTGAATTAAATGATGTGTATAAGATGTTGAGTAATGCTAAAAATGAAACTATAGATCATTACAACAATAAACCATCATCTTATAATGTAATTAAACCTACAGATTTGGTTTTAGACTATATTAAAGATATTAAAAACTTACTTAAAGAAAAATAATGCCAGACGTAGTAGTAACAGCATCTTTAGCAGGAGTAACTGTCGGTGGAGTTATAGGGACCACAGATTGGGTAACCCAGGTTAGAAATAAGTCAGAAGCAGCATCTATAACAAGATTTCCTAATGATGGTGAAAATCAAGTAGCATTTAAAGTTTCATTAACTTCAACAAGAGGAACTATAGCTGGTCAAATAAGGAGGACATTTTTATTTTTTAAAGACATAGATACAGCTATAGGTGGTGGAACTATAACATCAGTAAAGCTATCAATATCAGGATCAGAAACTTTTGGTGAATCAAACACAACCCAAGATAGCATAATAGTAAGTGCTTCGGCCTATGGGGGAGACGGTAGTTCTGATTTAGCTTTATCCGATTATTCAAAATTAAGTTTTTCAGATCCATATTCCAGTGCACTTACTAGTTGGAGTAATACTGGTTATAATCAATACTTGTTAAATTCAGATGCAATAGCGGATATAAATGCTGATGGGTATCTTAATTGTGTGGTTATAAATGAAAATAATGATTTTGATGGTGTATCACCTATTTTAGGTCATGATACAGGATCTAACGCAACCATTACTTCAGCTATACCAGCTGTTTTACAGGTTACATTCACTGCAGCTGCAACCACAACTAATGTATCAGTAACCCAAAGTATAGTAGTATCATCAGGTGATTTATCAGCTGGAACACCAGTTACTTATAGTATTAGTAACCCACTATCGGCTTCTTCTTATTTTGTATTAGAAACTACTAGAAATGCTGATGGTTTTTATGACAGTAATTCACCTAGAAATTTACAAGGAACTTTTACATTAGGAACAGGAATTACAGATGTGGTAAGTAATGATTATAAAGCCGGAGCTGTTGTAGCTTCAGGTGGTGGAAATTTAGTATTTACACCATCAAATAACGTAACAGCAGCAACTTTGTTGCTAAAAGGGACAAGAGCATAAATTTTATAATATTTATAACAAAAATA
>Ga0181393_1000696_pt1 | contig 12432 bp, 18 predicted proteins | sample 16SPOviralmetaG_FD_130122 | JGI IMG/M metagenome (GOLD analysis project Ga0181393, IMG submission 130122) | Marine viral communities from the oligotrophic San Pedro Time Series (SPOT) site, San Pedro Channel, CA, USA - 16 SPOT_SRF_2010-10-21 | ecosystem: Environmental > Aquatic > Marine > Strait...
AATAACACACACATTTACACCTTTTTGTAATACAAGTTGCTTAAAAGCGTCTAAAATGCCTTTTAACGTTAAGTTTTCCAAATCTATTTTAACCCAATGAAAATGTTCTTCAATAAAATCTTTTGTATTATTTAAATCGGTATTGTCACAATTTTTTTCATTTAATTTATTAGCAATACGTTTTATGTGGCCCTCATAGGGAAATGATTCTGGTGCAAACATTGCGCAACGAAAACCATATTTAGTAGCTACATTACAGCATATTTGATCAACAATATCTGATTTACCGCTGTTCGGAATACCAGTAACAACAGTCCATTCACCAAATGCTAGGTTAAAAAAGTTGTCAGAATTACCCATGCCAATTGAATAATTTTTTACACCATTTTCATTATAATTTAAAACACTATTCCAGATGTTATCTATATTTAAAATGCCTTCAAGCGGAAAACTTTTACTGTTTAAAATTATATTACGTAAAGTTTCTTTGTCAGCATTTACTAAAACATCATTTGCATCTTTAAATTCACCAAAATCTACATATTTACATTTATAAAACCCAAAACGCCTAGCTAATTCATTTCTTAAAGTAAGACCTGGTGCGTCATTATCAGTACATATAATTATTGTTTTTTTGTTTTCAAAATATTTATAACAATTATCTAAATATTCTAGCTTTTGACTGCCTTTACTAGCGCCATTTGGTACGCTACAAACACTATAAAGACCTGATTCATGCAGGGATAATGCATCAATTTCACCTTCTACAATGTAAACAATGTCTAATTCTTTTATATTGTCTAATCCATAAAATATTAATTCAGCACCAGAAACCATTTTAAAGTTTTTTTCACTATCTCTAAATTTTGTATTAACTAATTTGTTTTCTCTGTAATAATTAAAATTAATAACACGCCTTTTTTTGCTTACTTGTGGCATGTATTCTAATGATTCACCAATTTTCCAATGTAATAATGTCGGTTCTGTAATTTTACGATCAGAAAACCAATTTAAAATGCGGTTGTTGATTTGTATATTTTCTCTAACTGGCGTAGTATATTCAGGTTTTGCAGAAAATTTTTGTGTGGTTCCTGACCACCCGCAATTATGACAATTGTAGACACCTCTGGTGATGTTAACAGATAAACATTTGTCCTTTTTGTTTTTTCTTGTGTGACTGCATTTGGGACATGTTGTTTTATACTCACCAGATTGTTTTTTTATTTTTATTCCCAAGTTACTTAATTCGTTAATCATTTTTTTCGTTTTTATAAATTTATAAATTTAAATTATCATATTCTAACAGCTTACTTTTTTTTAACACAAATGCTTTTACTCTAGTCATTCTTAAATTTTCTTTTTTAAATATCATTAGATTTGTAGCAAAACCTTCAAATCTATATTTAGGATATTTACAAACAAAAAGAGCAAATAAATTACAATTTGTTTTCGCATATTCTGGTATCATAAAAGGATTATTAACGTTTCGGTTTACCTTTACATCAACAGTAAAATTTTTATAAATACAGTCATATTTATCAGTCCCTAATGATTTGCTAGTGTTTAGTATTGTAAAATCAGGAAATAAATTTAACTCTCTGCAAAATATAAATTCAGCACCGAAACCTACTTTATTTAGTGTAACGTCATTTGTTTTTGCTACTGTACGGTAACCATTCCAACCAGTTTTTTCTTTATTTAATTGCCTTTCAGTTGCAATTGTTTTTACAATTTGTTGTTCTAATGTATTCAATGTAAAAATTTGTCCTTTTTTAATCATTTAACAATATTTTAAGATCACTTTTAGATAAAATTGTTTTCAGCATATCATAGTCAATATCACCATTGATAGTTTTTACACCTACTAATTCTTTGCCTGTTGGATCATTATATTTATAAAATTTTATTGCGCCAGGTATTTTTTTTCTTATCTCATTAACATTTGGTTTTGGCTTATACATAAAATAATCAATGTATCTAATGCCTTCGCGGTTGTAATTTCTTAATTTAACTAATGATAAAAAATTAGTTTCCCAAAAAGAATTATTCCTTAATTCTTTGCATTTTAAATATACTTGACGTAAATCGTATTTATCAATGCGATGAATTTTATCTAATGTGTCTAACCATCTATCAATATTAGTTTTTGTAGTAGGGCGATTTTTAATAGGAAATAATTCTACAAAATAATCAAATGCGTCTGTAACAATTTTATCGTAAATTTTAGCATTTGGTTTTATATTACTTTTATTATATATAATATTACTAGTTATATTACTTTGTTGTTGTTTTCCAGTTAGCGGTTTTCCAGTTAACGGTTTTTCAGTTAGCGGTTTATCATTTAATATGTAATTGTAACCTTTAAATTTACCTTTAATTTTAATTTGATCACGAATTAAAAAACCTGTTACAGTTAATTCTTTTATACAATTTTGTAATGCATCACGCCCATTACTAAAATGATTAAGTATAAATTGAAATGTCATTTCTTGTTTATCGTCATGCGAAAAAAGCCAACAATATAAGCCCGTTGATGCGGCGCTTATTTTTTTATGTCTAAATATTGCAGACGGTATTATTACAAAACGTGTAAATCGTTTTGGTTTAATTATTTTATTTATTTTCATTTATTGTCAGAATAATCTTATTTGAGATTTATGTCGTTTTATACGTTTGATTGCTGCTTCATAATATTCTTTGTCTATTTCATATCCAGTAAAATCATAACCTAAATTATGGCAAGCTATAGCTATTGATCCACTGCCTAAATGTGTGTCAAGTATTGTATCACCTTGTTTAGCATAATTCATTAAAAGCCATTCGTACAATTTTACAGGTTTTTGTGTTGGATGTATTCTGCCATCAGGATCAGCGCCTAAAAAACCGTCATATTTAATTTTTGTAATTTTTAATTTAGTAAGAAAATTTGTCCAAGCTATTTCTCCATCTGAAAATGTTGTTTCTTTTTTTCTATCTTTATCCCAAACAATTAAACCATTTGTCAAAGGAAGTTTAAAATAATTACAACCCCAAATTATTTGTTTTTTGCTTACTCTAAACAGTTCTTGAAAAAACACATTTTTAGGCGTTTCATTATCCCAATTTTTTTTGGTGTGTTTTATTTTTCTTTTACCATAAGTTTTTAATCCAGCATTAATTCCATAAGGCGGATCAACAATAGCCAAATCAAACTGGTTGTTTAACATTTTTTTCATTGCTTTTAAGCAATCTTCATTATTTATTTTCATTTATTTTTCTAAGATAATTTTTATCTTATCGCAAAAATATCTTATGTCATTATAATATTTCATAAAATCTTTAAACGGTATATCTTTGTCTTCAAAAACTTCCCAAAGCACCTCAACCAATAAATCAAATTCTACCCTAGTCATTTTACCAACTAAATTATATGTAATGTCAATATCCTCGGTAATGTTTTGCGTCCATCTCACTTTTTGATTTTCTGAATCGAAATAAACGTAATTATATTTGCTCATTTTTTATATATTTATCTATTGTTATTACGCATTTGTCATAATCATTTTCCCAGACAGCCAACCAATTATTTTTATTTAAATCTTTTAGCCATGCTTTTTGGTTTGCCGTTGGTTTATTATAACCAACTTTTAATTCAATTGCAAGCCCAGAGTAATATTTATTTTTTTTAAATATTAAAAGATCAGGAATACCAGAAGAACCGCCTAAATATTTAAATTTAAATCTCTCAAAGGCACTTCGTTTACCTTCATTTGGCACGTGTGCAAATAATAAATTTGGATATTGATATTTTAAATAACTAATAATTCGATGCTGTAATTTGTCTTCTTTTGTTAAATATTTAAAAAAAGGATTGGTTCTCAAATTAATTTATTTTTTTTTATAGTTACTGTTTTTATCTAATATATTACCTTCTAGATCAAGCACTGTATAACCTTGCGCTACTAACAATTTAATTGCTTTTAATTGCTCTTTTACTTTTTGTTGTATTCTATAAGAATCAAATATTTCATTATGTATTGGCATGTTTTTTTATTTAAATTTATAAATTTTTTTTCTCTTTATCATATAACGATTTTAAAACATCAAATTTTATTAACAAATTATTATATGCATTTACTAATTTTTTTATAGACATTTCACGTTTGTCATCTTTTATATTGGCTAATTGTTTAATTAAATATAAATCCATTTTTAGCTGTTTGTCATGTTTTAACATATAAGGCAAAGTTTTTAATGAATGCAAAACAGTACACCTATGCCTGTTAATTGATTTAGCAACCTCTGACCTATGCGATTTGGAAAATTGATCGCATAAATAAAAATAAATTGCACGCGCATAAACATATTTTAATTGTCTGTTTTTTTCAGAAATGTCAATGCTATAATATTTTTCGACTATATCTCTGTAATGCTTCATAATAAATAACTACCATCGTTAGCGTATTGATGCCAATTATAACTTGGCACCACTCCAGTTTCTAAATACATTTCATAATCACTAAACGCTTGTTGCCATGCCTTACGCCCTTGGTCAATCATTTCACTGCTTAATGTATAAACTTCAACTGTATAAGGATAAACAGTTTCAACAGTAATAAATTTAAAATGATCTATTCCTGGTATCATATCCATATAAAAAGCTGCTTGTAAGTGATATGCGTATTTGTAAACATCATTTTTAAAATTTTTTGGCGAATTATTTCTGCAAGTTTTTACATCAGAAATATAACCTCGATGCATATTAATTACATCTGGCCTAACTCTTACATCGATATTATTATGTTTGCTGTAATGTGAAATTTCTTTTTGGCCCTCTAAATAATGTTTAGCTAATTTATTTTTTTTTAAATTTTTATTAATCTCATTAATTATATTATAATCATCAGACGCTAGCAATGTTTTATTATTTGCAATACTCATGTAATTATTATATTCATTTTTACCTTCTTTTGTACGCCTGTCTATTTTAGGTAACACTAAATATTCTTTAATAAATTCATCTGGTTCTAATAGGGCAGAATGTATAGCCGTACCTAACGCCATTGATTTTGATTCAAATGGTTTTCGTTTTATATATTTATTTACTGATTCTTTGTATATTAATTTTAAACCCGAAGCACTAATGCCTGGGCTTGAATGATAAACTTCGTTACTGTCCCTTACTGTTTTCATTTTTTATTTTTTTTATTTCTATTTCTAACGCTTTTACTCTTTGAACTAAAAAATCAATAGTAAAATCTTTGCTGTCTAATTCTCTTTTATCTGTAATCATTCGGTGCCAGCTATTATGTGATCGCTAAAATCACGATTTCTATTGTATTGATTTATATATTCTATTCTCTCTAATTCAAAAGTTAAATGATCAATTGCTTTTTGTATATCTTCATTTGGATTGTCATGCTTTTTATATGCTCTTAATATATAAGTACATGCAGTACCCAAATGATAGTTTAAATTAAAATTATCTACAACTTCTTTGGCTGTATAATCATTATAACCGTCATAATATTTTGGTGTTTTTACTTTACTTTTTGGCATAATATATAAATTAAAAAGGGTGACTTATAGCCACCCTTTTGTTAAAACTAAAATGGCAAGTCATCGCCACTTTCTTCTGCTTGCTGAACTTTGCTTTCAGCTTTATAAGTGTTAAAACTCATGCTGTATGTGCCGTCACTATTTTTCCATAGTGTCGCGCGGTATTGCTCATTGCCTTGATATTCACCTTTTGCGTCTTTGACTTCGTCTTGACGTAAAGATTCGCCTAATAATTTAGGCGTTATTAAAACATTAGCAACTAAATTTTCTGGCGCATTATCACTAGGTTTAAAAAACCTTACACCGTTAACATAAATTGATTTTTTTTCTGACATATTATTTAATTTTAAATTGATTTATTATTTTATTTTTATACTCATTTTTCATTTTAAATTTCTTTAAAACGTTTTCTGCTTTCTTTTTAGTGCCTTTTATAGTTGACTGAAATTGACTTTCAGTAAGCCATTGCCGATCATCTTGATTTGCAACAGCATTAACAACTTCATTAGCACTAGCAATGCTGGTGTCTATTCCAATACCAAAATTACCCAAAGCGCGACCCCATGCAGAGGTTTCACAATTTTCAACGTAAGATGTTTTATTAATACCACTATTGCTTTTTATTTCTTCAGCAATACCTGTAGCAATTACAAAACCTTCTTTGTCTTTAATTGTTGCCTGAATCATTATTGATTCTGGAGTTTTTTCAATTACATCTGAAGTTAAAGAATACCCGTTATAATTTTCTCTAAAATATTTAACACGCTCATTAACTTCAATATAATCCTTCCCATGAATTTTTATTTTTTTCATCTTATTATATTTAGCAAATTATTATATAGTAAACTAAAACCATTGTCTTTTAACATAACAATTTCATTTACCGTAAAAGTTTCTGGTTTGTTTATTCTTGATTTTAAGGTTGGCATAGTACAATGTAGCATTTCACAAACATCATATCTTTTTAACCTTAGACGTTTTAAATCGCCTTTAAATGCTTTTTCTGTCATATTATTATGTATATTAAAAAACAAAAGTAAAAATTATTTTTCAATAAAACAAAAAAAATATTTTAAAATAAAACCGCCACAATTAAAATAACTATGACGGCTTCTTGCAAACAGAAAAGGAAAGCAAAGATTATTCGGACGTAATTCTAAAGACGCAACTAATATCGTCGTCGTCATTTGGTAAGTGCGCTATAACTTTTGCTGTTGCAGATTTTACGTTGTATGTTAAGCCATCAATATAACAGCTTTGTGGGTCTTGGGCTATTGAAGCGCCAAAATTAAACCAAATTCTGTTATGTATGCTTACAGGTTCGTTGTCCATATTTCTAAAAGTACCTTCATATCTAACTAAGAACTCTCTGTAATCATTCATTATGTTTTGTAAATTTCTTTGAAATAAAGGTTTTAAAACACTGTCCCTAGTTCTTTTATAAGTATAAGTTGTAACAACCCCATTACCAGTACCAAAATAATAACCACCAGTAATTACTTTTTCATCACTATAAACTTGTGTAGTAGAAGAACGTTTTACAAATTCAATATAAGAACTAGGTATATTTCTATTGTCATTTGGTGCAGCAGTTAAGCCCGATGGTCGAAAATAATTACCTAAAATACCAACATTGTCAAAATAAATATCTTCTACTCCAGTCCCAGTATAAGTACAATTTAAAATTTGTATACCTATTTGATTGTTAGTAAAATTTATAGGGTAACCCGTACCGTCAAAACTTACAGATAATGTTTGCCAATTGTTAAAAACATCTATTGTTCTAGTAATTGTTGTGCTTGTAGAAGTCCAAGTGCTGTTTACATCGTCCCAATATTTAAAATTTGGTGGCGCGCTTACAACAATTCTAAATTGTACAGTAAACGAACCAACAGTGTTTTCATTTTTATCAACAAACACACCAATTTGCGCGCTTACACCAGTGTAATAATGATTCCAGCTTTCTGCTGTTTGACCAACATAGTCAGAATTAAAAACTAAAGTTTCACCTGAAGTTGGTGCATTAACTAATTTTGCAGCTTTACGACCTTGTTGGGAAAAATCATCAGTAACCAAGGTTGCGTAACTTGTAAAAATCCAGCCGTAACTACCATATTCAAAACCAATATTAGCAGTATAAGAATAACAATTGTTTTGTGTAGTTGTAAATTTATATCTAGATTCATTTATTGGTTGTATATACTCTCTAATTAAATCGCCGTTTATGTTTTTTAAATTAGTTGGTACTGTTTTTAAAACAGATTCATTTGAATGTGATTGGAAAACTCCTGTACTATTATAAATGTCTGTTTGTATAACCTCTGCACCAGCACTTACTAATTGTGACGTTATGCTTGATCTTATATTTGAAGGAGTACCACCGCCAGCAACAGTTGTGTTTATTGCAGATTTTACATTTGCGTCAAATATATTTGAGTTTTCGACTATAAACCATTTGCCATAAGATTGAAAAACACGACAATTATAATTTTTTAAAATTGATTCTAATTGCGTTTTGCATTTAGGCAAATCAAATTTATTTATAAATTCGTCACGCCCCTCTTGTATTAACGTCTCTGTCATTACTTTTTTTGTTCTTGGATATGCACTGCTAAAAGTAATGGCCATGTCAGCTTGCACATATATTTCTAATCCCAAATTGAGTTTGCCAAGTATTGTTGCTATTCTTTTTCTGTTAAATAATGTACTACCAAAAGTGCTTGGCACAGTGTTTATTGGCGCATCAAAATTATTTAAAGTTCCTAGTCCGTCATAAGCATTTAAGCTAAATGATACTGGGTTTGCTTTATATTGTTCTTTAAATCTATCAACGACCAACCAACCTATCCAATATGTTCTATAAATATTTGAATTGTCTTTATATGAAATTTTAACTTTATATTCTCGTTCATCGTGTTCATAAAAATTATCATAAGTAACAGTGTCAGTAGTAAATAAATTTAATGTACAAACTGATCCTATTATTGGTGAATTATATGGGTCGTCATTAGCATTCCATTTTACAACAACTGGTTCCGCTTGACCAACCATATCTAAAACTGACCCAGAATAATCTTTTTTAAATATTTCAATTTTTTTGCCTTTTGTTAAGACATCGCTAAATTCTAATTTATATTTAAGACCGTATGACATTAAATTAATCTGTTACGTGTGCTGTTTGCTCTTTCAAGTGCAACTATTAAATCTTGACCTTTTATTTCAAATGATCCGCCAACTTGTACTTGTTGCGCACCTCTGTTGCCTATCATTGATTTTAATTTGTCTAATGGCGCAATAACTTCTGGGTTACTTCTAGCACCAGGATATTCACCCATAAGCCCTAACGTTGGCGCGCTAACGATACCACCTTTTGCAAATTCAGTTGGTTTTTGATTTGCTATTTTAGAAGATTGGCTAGTTGCAAATTTACCTAATGCTACTAATGCAATACCCGCAGCGATTGCAACCGCTGGATTTAAACTTTCTAATGCTTTTTTAATTCCTTTAACACCTAATCCAATATGTATTGCAAGTTTACCCATTTGCGTTGCCATTTGTCCTAATGAACCTAATAAAACTGTGCTTAAATTTTTACTTAAACTACCAGCACCACCTATAGCTGAACCTAATGCTTCACCAATACCAACAGCCATATTATTTAGACCGCCTGTAACTATTTCAGAAAGACCAACATTAAATTCTTGGGCCTTAGCCATTAATTCCATTTGTTTTTCAGAATAAACAGTTGCAAAATTAGATATTTGTGAAAGCGGTGTTTTTGTATCTATATTAATTGGAACTATGCCTTGACCAGAATCGCCTAGAGATGAAACTGAAGATTGATTTTCACGTTGATTTCCGTTACCTAAACTACCACTTTGTGATGACGTGTTAAAATTAACTGGTACGTCAATTGTTTTACCACTAATATTTGCAGCGGCATTATCTAATCCTTCATTAACTTCTTCAATAACTTTGTGTTCTAATTTAGTGCCTAAATTATTTAAACCGTCAGCTGCAAAATTTGCAATATCTGAAGTGGCATTTGCAATTATTTTTTTTCCGTTATCAAGCCCGTCACTTAAAACACTACCAAAGTCAGCACTAAAACCTTTGCCAGCTTCTTTTATTAAATTCCAAAGCGTCATAAATGGCGCAATTACTAATTCTATTTGTGCTTTGATTAATCTAAAAGCAGTATAAAAAGCCAATCTTAATGCAAATACTGCTACTCTTAACCCTTCACTACCATTATAAAGATCAACAAATTGATTATATAATTTTATAAATATAGGTTTTATACGATCCCAGTTTGTATAAATTACAGTTGCAATTAAACCTAGCGCAGTTATAATTAAGCCAATTGGGCCTAATGCTGCTTTCACAGCAACCCCTATACCCATAATACCCGCCTTTAATGCTGGTAAAATAGTCATTACGGTTCCAAATGCAGAAATTAAACTACCAACAACTATTAATGCTGGCCCTAATACAGCAACAAAAATCATTAACCCAGCAACTAGTTTTTGTAATGGGCCTGGTAAGTTTTTTAAAAATCCTGTAACTTTTTGTGCTACATTACCAAACGCTTGCACTATTGGCACAACCGCTACTAATAATATCTCACCTAATTCTTGTAAACTTTGTTTAGTTTGATTAGTGGCTTTTTGGAATTTAAAACCAGCGCTTTCTTCAGTAATAGCAAATGCATTAGCTGTTGAATTTGCGCTGTTAGACAATTCATCAAATATTTCAATATTGTCTTGCATTCCAGCACCTGTCAAATCCATTACACCTTTTAAGGCCCTAATGTTTGGAAATAAATCCTTCATTTTTATGCCAGTACCTTCTAAACTACCTCTTAATTGTGCTAGCGTAGCCATTAGCCCGTCCTCTGCAACCGATTTTTCCAAATCTTCAAATGACAAACCTAAACGACCTAATTTCTTTTTTGCGTCTTCTGATGGTTTTTGTATACCCATCAATATTGCATTTAATTGTGTAGCACCATTTGCAGCGTTAGTACCTGTACGCGACATTGCAGCTAAGGCCGCACCAACTTCATGAAATTCAACGCCCATATTAGATGCTATAGGAATAACACCGCCCATTGATCCAGCTAATTCACTAGCTTCTAATTTACCTTCACGCACCGCGGCGGTTAAAACATCAGTAGCCATAGTTGCGCTAAACGTGTCTTTGCCGTATGCATTCATTGCAGAGGTTGCTAAGTCAGCTATTGTAGCTGTATTACCTAATCCTGTTGCAGCGCCTTTTAAAGACATTTCTAACGCTTCAATTGCTTTTTCTCCTTCTAGTCCAGCTGAGGTTATAAAAAACAACGCTTCAGCTGCTTCAGCACTAGATACGCCAGTATCAACAGCAAGTTTTTTGACTGTTTGGCCCATCTTGTCAACTTCAGCGCCAGCAACTCCAACTAAAGATTTTATTTTAGTCATTGACTTGTCAAAATCTAAAGCCATTTTTACACCCGCACCACCAGCTAACGCCATTGGCAAACTAATAGCACTTAGTGAACTGCCTAATCCTTGTAATTTACTACCAAAAGATTTTAATTTTCCTGATGCTGTAGATATGGCTTTACTTAAACCACTAGCATTACCTGTAATATTAACGTTTAAATTTTGATTTGCCATTAGAAAAGATTATTAAACAAAAATACAAAAAATCAATTAGTTATTTTTTTTAGTGTTTTTAATTTTATCTTTAAACTTTTCAAATTGTTCACGTGTAGATTTTGGTTTACCACGTTCTAAATAAACATCTTGTGGTAATGGAAATAATTTGTCAGGCGTAATCATGTTAGCACGTTTATCAACGTTAGTGTTAAACAGCATCATTGCTATATAACGTGTGCGTTCCCACTCTAAGTTTTGTTTAATTTGATACGATTCGCCAAGAAGTTGATTTTCTTTCCAAGTATTAGTCCAAAAGTCATTTGGCGTGATTCCAATTTGCCCAATATAATAATCAAACAAATCGTCCCAACTAATGGACTTTTTTACTTTCCCTTTTTTGTAGTTTTAGAAACTGATCTTTTTATACCAACGTTTAAATCATTGCCAAGAATTTTAGATTCCATCATTGCACTTACAATGTCTTCTATTTTTTCAGCTGGCATTTCATCAAGCCAAGAACCAACGCTATAAATATTATAATTTACTTCATTGTTATTTTCTTGATCAAACGCTAAGAGCGCTGAATAAATTAGCGCTCTTATAGTTGATAAATTTATACCACTTTGAAATACTTCACCTATTTTGTCAATAGGTATTTCTAAAATGTCTGTAAAGTTCGTCCAAAAATTCATTGAAAAATGCATTGTACGACTTTGCCCACCCAATTTTATTGAGTAATAACCTCTTTTTCTGTTTGCCATTTTTTAACTATTAGTTAGTTGATTTTGCAATTGTGCCAGTCAACGTAATTGATCCTGAATAAGATACTGGACTTTCCATTTCAGCTGACTGCTCTAGAGAACTTAAAAAACCTTCAGCTGTATATACAGCATCACCAGTTTCAGCAGTTCCAAAAACACATGTCAATTGAGTTCTAGCCAATAAATAATCCGCCATTTGTATTGCGTTGGCACTATCACTATAATCAACCAAACCTTCAAAAGATATTTCACCACTAATAACACCAGCAATTACTTCTTGAAACCCAGACGAGTTTTTAGTTGTTGCTTCTGGTAAATCATTAGATAGTGATAATGAACAACTAGTTGTGTGTCCTAGTGTTACGGCTTCTATCTTTAAAAGTAAATTAGTTCCATTAAATACTGATGTTGTAGCCATTTTTTATTTTTTAATGATTAAATATTGTTACAAATATACGATTTTTTTTATTATGCAAGTTGCCATTCAAAGTTAG
>Ga0181393_1000697_pt1 | contig 12429 bp, 18 predicted proteins | sample 16SPOviralmetaG_FD_130122 | JGI IMG/M metagenome (GOLD analysis project Ga0181393, IMG submission 130122) | Marine viral communities from the oligotrophic San Pedro Time Series (SPOT) site, San Pedro Channel, CA, USA - 16 SPOT_SRF_2010-10-21 | ecosystem: Environmental > Aquatic > Marine > Strait...
CATAGAAATATGCTATTGAAAAACCTGTTTTTAGGGTGTGTTTTCATCATTTACTTATTTAACAAATTATAATGAAAATAATATAATCAAAACAACTTAAAACCAATAAATAATGTCTATATACAAAATGGATATTATTCATTTAACAGCTGAGAATGTAGTGATTAGTAATGAACCTTATATCTCCGAAACCGACCAAAGTGAAGATGATATAAGACCTATTGATATGAAATCACAAAAAGAAGTCCGTGAAGAGTTAGACCGTCTGAGGAAACTGGGTGGCACATATCCCAATATAAATAATATACCAAGCCCAACCCATATTATAAGGGCTGAATATGATGATGTCAAGGATTACCGAGCAGCAAAGGACAAATACTTTAAAGCCATTAGGGACAAGAGTCAAAAACTAAATGGCAATCTTAAAAAATTACACGACCTTAACACTGAGTTATGTCGTGAAGCAAAAAAAAAAGATGATGAAGAAGCAATTAAGAATGGCACATTTTACACACCTGATGATTTAGAATATTTAAAAATTATGAATGAAAAAAAGAAACATCGTGCGGAGCAGGTAAATAACGCATCAAAAAAATATTACGCAAATAACAAAGACGATATTAGGGCAGCAAATAAAAGGAAACGAGCCGAAGAAAAACTGGATGGAGTGGAAACAAATGAATTTAATAAACACCTTATTAAGATGTCTGAGATAATTAAACCTTTATGTCTGTGTGGCAAGAAGTGTGAAGTTATAACACAAAAAGACTTATTCAAACACTCCAAATTAACAAAGCACCAATTATTTAAATCTGTTATTAGACTTATTCATTATGAGCGAAGAAACCGAAAACTAAAAGGTGTCGTTAATAAAATTAATAAACAATTAAAAGACTATAAAAGGGTTGTTAGACAAAAATGTGAACGCACAGGAAAGTCATTCACCATCACAAACAAAACCGAAAAAGAAACAATTATATATTACAACGACCTCGTTGAACCCATAGATGAAAACTTACTACCACCAGTTCGTGAGTCTTATATAGAGAAGGACGACACTTCCACAAGAAGTTATAAAACCAAACTGCTCAGACGTCAATGGTTCGTCCACCCACTGAAAACCTAATATTCATCCTCTTCATCTTCATCATCTGAAGAACAACCATTAACACAATCATCGCACAATATAGTAGCTAATTTTTCATCAAAAGATAAACCATCAAACCAATAGTCTGTGTGGAACTCAGGGTGGTTCATATTATATAAATTATCGCACAACCCACAACGTGAACACGGCACACGGCGACACTCACATCCGTCATCAGTCTCATAGCAATCACAACCACCGCACCTCTCCTCCTCACGTTCTTTATCGGTTCTAATTTTTTTATTTTTATCCGCCATATATATTAATATAGTTATATTTATTTATTTATATTTTTATCCTATAACCATATAAATAATATTTAGGGATATTATACAATGAGCGACGAATGGACAAGCGAAAGTGAAAGCGAAGATGATGTTATTATTGAAACAGACGACGAAAGTGAAGAGGAGGTTTTAGCACCGACTCCATCACCCAGCCCTGAACCTGAAGCCCCTAAACCTCGTCAAAGAGGACGCCCCCCGAAACCGATAGTGGAAAAGCCAACAGGAAAGCGAAAGATGAGCGAGGCACAGCTCGCAGCACTCGCACGTGGACGGGCTAAACGAGATGCTGGAAGACTGGAACGCAAGACGGCATCGCAGAAAGCCAAGGAGCTGAAAGAAGCCGAAACCAAAAAACGCCGTGAGGCGATGGCGGTTAAGAAGGCGACAAAAATAAAGAAGAAGGAGGCGATTGAAGAGGCAGCCCTGCTGCTGTCGTCTGAGGACGATATGGATGATTTAGAGGTTAGGCAGGTGAAACGGGTGGTCGCAAAACGGAAGACTGCCGCCAAAAAAAAGGCTGCCGCTAATAAAGTCATTAAAGACGCCCAAGCAGACACACAGCCTCAATTTGTTTTCTATTAAACATTATAACATATTATATTATATTATAATGAGCCGAACGATGAGCGGAATATCAACTACTGGAGATGTTAAATTAGACGGCGACCCCAACGCATTCACAGGCACAAATACTTTTGTTAATAGACCAACAGCCTCAACAACCCCACCAACATTAGCAGGAACGCTGGATTTTGTTATAAAACGAGATACAGACCTTTTATATGTGACAAAGGCTACAGACCAAGACATAACAGGCAAAAAAACATTCAAGGATACTTTAACACTGGACGGAGCGTCAAGCATTAATATCGGTCAAATAGACTGCGAGGGAACTTTCGGCAACACTTTCACACAAATCGCCTCTACCTTCGGTAATCAAATCCTTCAGGGTGATATAACAGGTGCTCCATCAATGGCGTTAGGGGCATCACTTATATATCAAGGGGGGACAAACGATGTAATAGAAACAGAAGGGAAAGTGGTCTGCGGAACAGCACCAGTAGCAGGAGAAGATTTAACGAATAAAACCTATGTAGATGGTGTGGCTGGTGGTGGTGGATTAGATTTTTTTGTAGGGAGAAGTCTTCAATCAAGCATTGCTGTCTCGCAAAATCTTCGCTTTAATACGATGATTAGTTCTTCAAATGTTAATTTTGCTGATAATGGAGGTGGAACAGGAACAACCGCAGGAGCACGATTTTTAGCAGATGCGAATACTGCTGGGGAGTGGTTATTCGGTTTTACTGGTGCTAATATTGCTTTTAATGGAATAGTCTATTTTACTCTTAGAAGAGACACATCAGGCGGGACGGGTTCTACAGTGGGATACATATTTAATAACCAAACCACTGGCTACCATAATGTTAATGGAATATGGACTGTGTCCGTAGCAGATGGCGATACAATAACTATAAGACCCCAAAACACCTACACCTCTAATATCACCAACGCCACCAACACATTCTGGGGGATTAAATTAGCATAAAAATATTGTCTATATATAAATAAATGATTGATGAAATAGTGTTAAATGCGGAGAGCCAACGATTTACAAGTGATTATTTTTTAAATAGAGGTGAAACCCCAAACGAAGAAGAGTTCCAAACGAAGTGCGAAGAAGTTAAAAAAGATTATCCATTATACAAACTACGAGAAGAACGAAACAAATTATTAGCACGAACCGACTGGATAATGCTACGAGATGTGAAATTAGAGAATATGGGGGAGTGGGAAACCTACCGCCAACAACTGCGAGATTTGCCGAAGACACAAACCGATTTAGAAACCGACCTGATGGGTAATTTATTGAATGTGGAATACCCAACAAAACCCCAATAATTATTTAATAGGGGTTCTTTATATAAATGCCGCCGAAGAAGAAAAAGCCAATGAAACAGAAGCAGAAACAGAAACAGAAACAGACCCAAAAGGTTATTATTAATTTAGCAAGTCCAAAAAGACGAACCAAGAAACCACGAGCGTCGGCGACCCCTAACACCTCCCGTGTCCTCGCTGAGTTTATCCAGCCCCAGCAAGTTTTACCTGACCGTCGCACAATGATAAATCCTGTTGATTTTCCTTCGTCCTTTATGACTTCCAATATATCGCCAATTATCCGCAACCCTGAAAGACCCCCAGCAGTCCGAAGACCCAACCAACCGCAAGAGACACCAATAGAAGTCAGCAACGTGATGAAAGCGGTGGCAGACGTGGACAGGTTGTTAAGTGGAAGAAGACCACCTGACACACCAACAACCGAAGGTCGCACATTACTATCACCATCCCAGCTCCGCAGCGTCAGTGCCGCCAAGGCAGTCGCACGGGACGAAGACCGCAAAATAAAAAAGCGAATGGAACGCAACCAAGAGGCGGAGCGAGGATTGATGGCGGCAGAGGACGCAACCTCTTTTATGACGCAGGGTGTTATGGCGAACCCTAACCCCTTTATGACACCACTTCAACCGATAAATATAAGCACACCATTATCGTCACCAATGAATGACCCGTTTGAAGAACCACCATCCACTACAAGTAAGGGTTCATTCGGTCGTCAATTAAGATTTATGTGATTGATTTAATATAAATATAATATAATTAATATTTATAATGAGTGATTTAGACATTATAAATTCTATCACAGCCTCTCCAGTTCGTCCAACTGACCACGTTAGTTTAGAAGAAATAATTAATAGTGTTCCGTGTATGACACTTAACAACCCAGCGACGTTTGCCCTCTATTTACATTATAACGATAAACATTTAGAAGATGATGAAAAGGATAAGGTGAATGGAATTATAGAGAAATTAAAGTTAGAGAGAAGCCAACATAATAAAAAGAATATTGAATATATGGAACGTCATAAGATGAAAGAACTTATAGAGGAGACTGAATAATATTCATAATATATTATAATGGATGGTATTGATAGAGTCAATGGTTTTGAAGATATAGATGAACACGTTATTATTCAATCACGTCTAATAAGTCTTAACAGTAGGTTCGCCACAACTAAATTAAATGGTTCTAAACATTCCAAGCTCTTATTTGACTTTAACAGTATATCACCAAAAAGCGTGGACACTTTATATCACACCATAGCAATTCAAAGTGCTGAAATCCCAGCGTCTTATTATAACGTGAACGCAACCAATAATATTATTAATATATCGGACTCAGTAGGCACAACTGCCTCTATAACATTAACGGAGGGTAATTATGATGCCAACTCTTTTAAGACTGAATTTGAATTAAAATTTAATGCGGCTGCCTTCGCTGGAAACGGAACACTGGATTTTTCCACAGTGACAGGTAAGTTTTCTTTAATCAGTGCGACGATAGGCACGAACCTCACTGTTAATTTAGCAACAACCACGTGCCGTGAACCTCTCGGGCTGGATTTAGATGCGGTCGGCACACAGGTTTTTCCATATCAAGCACCGCCTGCCACCTTTCCTAACCCAGCCAATTTTTTAGGCGTCACAAAAATTAAAATGTTAAGCGACTCTCTCGCAGGTGGTAATTTTGACAGCAACAGACTCAACACAACAACCCTCGTGGACACTATAAGTGCCACCGCCACCCCGTTCGGGTTAATCATATATAATAGTTTAGGGCGTGAAAGTTTTGTTAAGGCGAAGCGGATTGACGAAATAGACATCCAGCTATTAGACCAAAATAATAATTTAATAGATTTTAATGGAACTAACTGGACAATGACTCTACTGATTAACACTCACAGAAGACAAAGATTTAGCAAAAAGGATGGGTCTATATTAAACGATAAATATGTAGCAACAATAAAGGCTTTACAAAAAACGGAGTCCTTAAAAGAGGAATTAGAGGACGTTAAATTTGATATAATATAAAAATTATTAAATAAATAATAATATTTAATAAGTTTATAATGGCTGCTCTCCCAAAAGAAGTTCAATACAACAAACCGATGGCTTCGCTTCCGTCGGACACCAAAATGTCGCAGGTCATCGTTCGCCCGTCTAATGGTGCGACGTTTGTAGGTGATGGTAATATCATCCAATTTGATTTGCCTGCCCACTCATTCCTCGTCCCGAATTCGCTCTGTTTAAATTTGAATATCACAGTCACTCCTGACGCCAATACTGACATAATTAAAATTCGTGGTGTGCCTGCTGCGTCGTGGATAGGTCGTGTAGAAACTATCGTCGGTGGGTCGCTTCTTGAAGCAGTGTCTGATTATGGTCGTCTTTATAATCTCATCTCTCAGAGTAAGCTGTCTTATGACGAGAAGGCTGCCCTCGCCACTGAGTTCGGTTATGGTGGTGGTGGTGTTGATGGCACTAATTCGCTTGTGCCAACCTTTAACAACCTTAACGGACGTGATGGACCGACGTCGGCGGGGACTAACGGTGCTGCTGGCACTTTCCCCGTAAGTTTGCCCCTCGGCTGCCTCCTCAGCTCCTGCTCCGAGCTAATCCCGCTCGGGCATATGGGTGGCGTCCGCATCCAGCTCACCACCGCTCAGGTGTCGGAATATGTCACTGCCGTTCTACAGGCGAACGGTAATGCCACCAATAACCCCACAATGAGTTTCACCGATTTAGAACTCACATTTGACCTCGTGGACTTCGGTGCTGGAATGGACTCGGTTGTTCGCTCAATGGCGGTGGATGGCGACCTCGTCCTTAAATCGCAGGGCTGGAATGTCACCAACGTGAACTTCCCTAACCTCGCCGCTGCGACGGAAGCCACTTATATTTATAATGTCCGCCTCTCGTCTATTAAGTCCCTGTTCCTTCAAGGCACAGGTGAGGCTGGTAATGCCTCAATCAATGCGGGTTATGATGCTGTTAAGATTGCTGGCGAGACTGGTTCGGTTCAATTTTTCGTGGCGAACCGTCCGTTCCCGCCAACTCCTTTAAGAGAAAATAACACCGCCGCAATTAAGTCGGCTCTTCGTCAGGCGTTCGGTGAGGCTCACGACATCTATTCGTCACGCAACGCCATCGGTCAGAAGGAGTGGGATGACTTCGCCAAGATTGTCGGCGGAACTGCCACCACCGTTCAGACCCCTGCCTGCCACTTCTACGGAATGAACACTGAGAAGCTCCAGTCTAATCAGGTTATGCTTTCGGGCGAGTCGTCGCAGCTCACCCCGATTAACGTCCGTGTGAACACCTCGTCGGCTACGACTGCCGCTGCCACCCTCGCCCTCTACGCCTGCTATGATGCCCTCATCGCCCTTAACGTCAATAGCAGACAGGTCGCTGTTCGTGTTTAGGCATTTTCACCACTAATTAAATAATATTGATTAAATATAAATATGAATATTATTAAATTGAAAAAACCACAGATTAAACCACCTGAGATGCTGTGTGATAAGCCACTTCATCCCAAGTTAAATAATTATGAACTGACGTCTTACCTCAATCACCACAGCACCAATCTACTGCTCGGAAAACCAAAAAGTGGTAAGTCCTCGCTGATGTGGGCGATGCTGAAGGATAAGAAACTATTAAATCGTGTCTACCATAATATTTATTTATTCCAGCCAAGCCATTCACGTGCCTCTATAAAGAACGATATATTTAAGAAACATCCAGCTGATAAGAAGTTTGATGAACTAACAACAGAGAACCTTCAAGAGGTGCTGGAGAGGATTAAGGGTTCACCACCCGATGAAAACAATGTTATTATATTTGATGATATGGCTTCCTATTTAAAAAATAAAGACACACTACAACTCTTTAAAGAGTTAATATTTAACCGCCGCCATATTAGAACCAGTATATTTTTTTTAAATCAGACTTTCTTTTCAGTTCCAAAAGAACTGCGACGTCTATTTAGCAATATCTTCGTCTTTAAAGTCAGTAAGAATGAATTAAAAAATTTATTTGATGAGAACGTGGAGGACGAATTCGTGAAGAGTATGATGCCGAATATCTCTAAACTGGTTTATGATAAACCCTTTTCTTATTTATTTATTAACACCGACGCACAGAAGTTTTATAAACAGTTTGACCGAATAGATTTTAATGAAGATTAATAATAATATTTATAGTAATTATAAATGTCGTTTTTCAACAAAGGTTTAAGAGCGTTTTCGTCCGCCCCATCCTTCTTTAATAAAGTGGGTGGAGCTACACGTGGAATATTTAACAAAGCACCGATGATTGCTCGTCAGGTCAGCAGTGGACTGGGTCAGGCGAGCAGAGCGTTGGGGTCGGCTGCGTCGCAGGGCGATAAGCTCCTCAGTGACCCCGCCGTTCAAGGTTTAGCTCGTCAGATAGGAGCGGGCGGATTGCTCGGCGGAGCGAGGGGTTTAACTGGGACGGCTGGCTCGGCGTCGGCTCTGTTAGGACGTGCGAGCGAAGCCTCCAACCCGTCCACCTATTCGGGTAAGTCGCCCGCTGCCGCTGCTTCGTCTGCCATAGAGCGTGTGAAGGGTTTAGGCGGTCAGGCTAAAAATATTTTTATGTAATTAAATAATAACCATTGTATATTATAATGAAGACATATTCAATTCACATTAATTCAACTGAGGGGACTAATTTAGATGCTCTCGGGGCGGTGAAACAGTATAAGTTTGACTGGAGCATTATTCCTGAGGGTGAGTATGAGATGACATTTACTTTTCAATCGGAACTACAAAAATTAACCGCAGCCGATGCCTTATTAACGACATATCCGACACAGATATATTGTAAGCTTCCGTTTATTCAGTGTAAGTATGCCGTGAATAGTGAGGGGACTGCTGGCTCGTCCACGTTGCTCGGTCTATTAGAACCGAAGGATGGACACAAGGGGCAGAGCCCTCACCCCGTAATGCGGACTTTAGTGGCTGGGGCATCGTTCAACGCACCCACATATTTATATGGAAGACCGCAGGGAAACACATTTGAGGTGTCTTTAAGGACTTATTCGGGTGTGGCGAACCCAGTGGATGAAAATTATGATTTAGTCATTAATCTAAAACATCTGTGTTAATATAATATGAATAAGGACACCATTCAAGATATTAGAGCCGATTTAAAATCAAAAAGAGATGCTCTCTTAATAGGACATCAAAATTTAAAGAAGGACAGCGATGACTGGAATAAAGCTATTATTATTATAAGTTTAGTGAGTGGTTTAGCAGAGTCAATAAAAATGCGACTGGAATTAAAAGGTGCTGGGTGGACACTTCTACCAATTATTTTATCGTCTATAACAGCAACGATGGCGTCATTGATGAAGTTTAGAAACTTTAATCAACGAATGGAAACTTATCTTCAATCGGCGTCTTTATTGACTAACACGTTATTAAAAGCACGAAATCATAAGGAAGTGGATGAAGACCTCCTCACCGAATATAACGGTTCATTAGAAAAGATAGAAACGGCTCTCTACCCTAACGAACGCAAAGTGTTCTTAAAGCAAGCTCATAAAAATTTAATAGAGATAATGTCCCAAGAAATAAAGTATTATGATAAGATTGATAAAGTGAATAACCACGAATTAAGTGACGACTCCAGCCTCTCCAGTGATGAAAAAACAATGGACGAAAGCAAGCACCGAACCAATCCGCTGAGAGAACTCCCAGCAATTCAATCCAAGGATGTTTTAACTGTTTTAGAAGAAGCAGAAGAGGATAATTTATAACTAATAATTTTTTATAATTATTATTTATATATGGATTATAAAGCACGAGCAACGAAGCTGGAGACTTTATCACGAGACGAACTGAAGCGGGCGGCGAAGGTTTTAAAATTAAAAGGTTATGGAAATAAAAACAAAACGGAATTAATATCATCTATAATGGAAGCAGGAAAAGAAGTGAGTGCTGCGGAGTATGACGCAGAGTCTGCCATCTTAAAAGTGCGTGAGGCGTTAGGTCTGTCCACACACGGCAGGATTAAAAGTCGCACGCAAGGACTAAGGAAGTCCAAGAAGGACGACGCCAAGTCCCCGAAGAGACTGGCTTCCGAGGCGATGGCTGCGATGAGAGAGGCGACAGGAAGCAGACTGCGAACACAACCGAAATTAAAAAAGCAGTTCATAGCAAAGATGAGGAAGGAGATGGATGATTTTGAAAAGGAGGTGGAAGCAATAACATCACGCCAGCCCGCCGTGGCTTCCCGTAAGTCTGCGAGCAAGCGTTATAAGGACAGCAGTCAATTAAAGCAAGATGTATAATAATATTATATAGCATTATATATAATGTCATTAAAAGGACTGATAGGTCGCACTGGCGGTAAGTCAAGACTTAAAAAAAAAATAAGAGCAATGATTCCAACGCACACGACTTATATAGAACCATTCGTGGGTGGCGGTAGTGTTTTTTTTTCAGCACCAGCCGACCCTAATATTAAGGAAGTCTTAAACGACAAAGATAAGGAAGTAGCACAGATATATATGGATGTTAAAAATATCGGGGATAAAATAACCGAGCTGCCCGCCATCAATAAAGAACAATTCAACGCATTAAAAAATAAAAAATCATTCAGTTCACCTATTGAGCGTTTGAAGAGAAATCTTTTATTAAGTTTATATTCATTCAGGTCAGACCGACGGAACTTCGCATTTAGCAAAATGCGTCACGCTGATTTTGTAGGGTCTAAAACGACAAAAGGGTCACAAAAAAAATACGATAAATATAAAGAACGATTGAAGAACACACGAATATTAAATCAGGATTATAAAACCGTTATTAAAAAATACGACAACCCTAATGCGTTTATATATTTAGACCCTCCTTATAGCACCGCTGGAGAGAGCAACGATTATAATAGTAATGATGTCCCTATTGAAGAAATAATTAATTTATTGAAATCCATTAAGGGTAAGTTCATCCTCTCTTATGACAATAATCCCACAGCTAAAAGACTGGCTCGGGACGCAGGATTTAAGGTTATGACCGTAAGCACTAAATATACGGATGGGCGATTAGGTGGCGGTGGACACACTATAAATAAAAAAGAATTATTGATTAGGAATTATTAATCGCTAAAATGTTTTATGATAATATTATTATTAATCTTGTTTTATAAAAAAAATGATAATAACACACCCTAAAAACAGGTTTTTCAATTTGAAATATATATTTGAAAAAAAATAATTAGTAATGCTCATAGAAATATGCTATTGAAAATGTTGTTTTTAGGGTGTGTTTTTATTATTTTTTTTATAAAACATTTTAGCGATTAATATTAACCATATTCAAAGAATACGTCCTTCTTGTTAGGTTGAATAAACCCCAAGCTTCCAATTTTTAATTTAGGGTTTTTGCCTTCTTTTTTTAGAGCCTTATAAACCATAACAGAACGGCAGCAGCAATTTCCAGTGTTATTAAACCAATATTTAAAGGACTCTTCTAACAGCCCCATTTCAGTAGCAATTTTAATTTTAGCATTTGTCACTTCCAAAATATAAGGTAAGCATTCGGCTGCTAATTTTTCAGGAAACGGTTTTCTAATAATTTTATTAGTCCCATAAAGACTAACCTTTTTTAGCTTTTTATTGTCGTAGTCCATAACAACTGTCCCGTGCTTCTCCTCGCATTCCACCCAGCAGTGAAGGTCTACCGATATGTTTTCTTGCGTTCCACCCTTATATATTTCGTTAATAGAATTAAGAGTTCTATTCATTCCGCTCGTATTAATATAGTGAATTTCGGCTTCTTGACCGTTGTTTTTAAGCTGCTTGATTAGTTCCATAACTGCGTTTTCGTGTTGAGCCATTTTGTCACGTGAGGCAGCCCCTAACATTTTGTTAGGGGCATTATTATTTTATTTTTATATTTCAATTTAGTTGTTAATTAATAAACTACAGTATCATTATAAATATTAAGGCTATTGAATTCGCCTTTTTTAAATTTAATAATTATCTCTTGTGGGGGCGGTAAGTTGCTGTCGCTAAAATTTATAATTTCTTTATAGCCCATAAATTTAATTGTTATAACCGTTTTTTTCTTTTCAATAACCTTGTGTTCAGCACCCTCTACTAAACATATAACCATTCGGGAGCTGTCCCCCCTCGCAGCTATTCCAATAGCACGGTGGCATTTATATGTGAATTTGTCGCCTTCTTTACACAGCTCCCATTTGCTAATATTTTTCGTCATTAGGCGACTTAGTTCTACCCATTTAGCTGGGGTCATTTTCCCCTTCCTCATATATATTCCTTTTAGACTTTTAAAATAAACCTCTTTAGGTGTTAAAGGTTCGCTTCTATTTCCGCTCCCGTTGTATTTTTTAAGGGTCACATTTCCTTTTGAATTAATAACCATAGTCGGACGAAGACGGGCTTTATATTCAATGTTATATTTCGGCAGCCTTAATTTTAACACGTCTTGAAGGTTTGCTTTTTTAATATAGTCCCACTGGACGTTGTCTTGTTTTTTACATAGCCCCATAAAGTCTTTTACCTCCCGCCATAATTCTTCGGGCAGCCAGTATTCTGTTTTATTAATTTTTATAATGCTACTACTGTTCGCCATCTTGTCACGTGAGGCAGCCCCTAACATTTTGTTAGGGGCTTTATTGTTTTATTTTTATATTTCAATTTAGTTAATAATTCTACACCTAATTCCAAAATTCAAAGGTGGAGGCTGTTGTATTGTGTTCTCGTTGAGCTTGCTCATATTCCTCCTTGCTAATTGTTTTAAGACTAACCCCCCTACCCAGCAGTCTTGCTACGGCTTCCGCCCCGTGCTGTTTCGTTGCCATAAACATTGCTTCATTATGTTGCCTGTATGCCTTCTCCCGCCTTGCCCACTTGCGTTTGCGGTTTGCGTCTGCCATAGCATTATAATGTTTGTTAAGAACCCGCTGCCATTCTTGAAGCGTTTTCTTATTGTTGTTGTTCGCCATATTGCTAATAGAATGAACTGGGGGGTTTATTTCAATTTTATTTTTAAAGCCGTAAGAACCCCCTGTTTTGTTGTTGTTGTTGTTGTTGTTGTTCGCCATATTGCGTTC
>Ga0181393_1000701_pt1 | contig 12414 bp, 20 predicted proteins | sample 16SPOviralmetaG_FD_130122 | JGI IMG/M metagenome (GOLD analysis project Ga0181393, IMG submission 130122) | Marine viral communities from the oligotrophic San Pedro Time Series (SPOT) site, San Pedro Channel, CA, USA - 16 SPOT_SRF_2010-10-21 | ecosystem: Environmental > Aquatic > Marine > Strait...
ACAGAGAAGATTAGATGTTGGGGTATTGATCCCAAGAAGGACAGGATTCATATCAATCGTCCGTATATGTCGCGACTACAATACGATCCGAAGTGGGGCTTCTCCACTAGGTCGCTATACAAAAACTTTAGAATGCTGAGCTAAACAAAAGGAGGTAAGCATGGCTAAGAAGACAACACAGAAGACAGCAGTAAAGAAAAAGACAAGTATTGGCAGGAGTCCACGAACAAAGCATAAGCAACCGGGTCCACACGGTGGAAACAAGGGATATAAGAAGCGCTATCGTGGACAGGGCAAGGCTTAGGACTAGCCTCTCAACTAATTAAGTTGGGAGGCTTTTTCCATGAGAGCTAGAGATTTGGTAAAATGGAAGCGTGCTTTAAATGAGATTAAGTTTAAGCATGAAGAATTACAATTGGTAAAAGAGATATGCGATGACCACGGCGTCGATTTTCAAATGTTCATGGAAAGATATTGTGCTGATAATGGAATAGACTTGAAATCTCTAAACCAAAAAAAAGCGATAAAAGACGCCAAACAGGGTGCTGCAGAGAGCCCCAAACAAATACAGGAAAAGAAAGAGGAATCGCTTTCGCAATTAATTAATCCACCAATCCAGGGAGCGCCAATTGTTGAGAGAATCGATGTTGAAGTTAAAGACGAAAATGAGATGCATAAAACTTTTAAAGATCTTTTCAAGAAGCTTGCACTGAATTTGCATCCTGACCGCGCTAATGGCTTGACAGCAGAGGAGCGAGAGGTTAGATTATCTATGTTCAAGGACGCGAAGGAGGCGCTCGACCAGGGAGACTACTTCCTGCTGCTTGAAATGTCAGAAAGATTCAACATAAGAATCCCTAAAAATTTCAAACAACAAACTCGATGGATGAAAGCTAGAATAAAACAACTTGACCAAGAAATAAATACTCAGAAACACACATATAACTATATTTTTTCTGAGTGTGAAAACGAATATGAAAAGGTTAAGCTCGTTAAAAATTTTTTGAGGCAAATTTTCCAGATTTAGAGGCTATAATGGAACATCTCATGAATTGTCACGGCGAATGGACTGCAGTTTTCGCTTGCATTAGTTCGCTTCCCATGTTACGATACTGGTACAAGTCCAAGACTAAGGAGGAAACTTGATTACCGACGTTGTTATTGGTCTCCAGCACGGAGACGAGGGTAAAGGAAAGGTTACCCACCACTTGCTAAAGAATGGAGGATATACCCATTGTGTACGTTTTAACGGTGGCTGCAATGCAGGACACACGATCATCCATAATGGAAAAAAGTTTGTTACCCATCATATCCCCGCCGGGGTGTTTTTCGGAGTTACATCAGTAATTGGCAATGGTTGTGTCATTGATCCGATGAAGTTAGAAGAAGAGATAGACTACTTAGAATCCCACGGAATCTCCGTGAGAGAACATCTAAGGATTGCAAACAATGCTCATGTTATCACCGAACAACATAAAGCCGAAGACGGCATTGACGAGAAGATTGGAACAACTAGAACCGGTAATGGACCCGCTTATCGTGATAAGTATGGTCGTACTGGCGTCCGCGCCTGTGATGTACTTAACTTTAAGTCTTATCTAGTAGATATTTACGAAGAACTATCAGGCGACACGGTTATCCTAATGGAAGGGGCACAGGGCTTTTGGCTTGACCCCGATTGGGGTGACTATCCGTTTGTCACGTCTTCTCATACCGGCACGGCTGCCGCCATCCAAAATGGCATCAGCCCTCGCTCCATTCGTAATGTTTGGGGCATTATCAAGGCATATGAGACTTATGTTGGAAAGCGTAAGTTTCAGCCAGTTGTCGAGGTTTTTGATCGCATCCAAGAGGTCGGACAAGAATTTGGGGCTACTACAGGTCGCGTCAGGCAGTGCAACTGGATAAATGTGAAGGAGGTCCAGCGCGCCATCAGTATGAATGGTGTCAATCGACTTGTGGTAAACAAGGTTGATGTTTTGCGTGAAGTTGGTGCGTGGGGAACAACCGATGCCTATGTTGAAAATGAGCCGGCATTCCGCGCTTTTCTGCAAGAGCAATTTAACACAAGGCTGGGTGTTGACAAGATTTATTTCTCTGACAACCCCCGCACGATTTACGAAGAAAACCCCTTGACAGCAGCCGCCTGACAGGCTATATTATACTTGTCGTTGGAGGACAGATGCCGAAGAACTATGGATACGCCTGCATCAACATGCAGTTGTCTAACCCGCAGGATTATGGTGGTCACAAGAATGATAGAATCACCACCAATCGCTCTATGATCAAGAGGACTTTTCAAGAGAAGGGGATCGAGTATGCATCCTCCTTGTCTCTCCTAAATGTACTTGATCTCCAGAAAATCCTCGAATGGAATGTAGAGCATGGGATCCATTTCTTCCGTCTGTCCTCCAACGTTTTCCCTTGGGCGTCAGAGTATCAACTACATGATATGCCTGACTATGAAGCTATTTGGGATGCATGTGAGCGAGCAGGCAACTATGCCCGAGAACATGGTATTCGCCTTACATCTCATCCCGGTCCATTCAACAAGTTGGCTTCTCCAAACGAGAAGGTGTTTCAGAACACTTTGAGAGACTTGGAGATTCACGGCGAATTCTTTGATATGCTTGGACTACCTCGCAATCACTATGCAAAGATCAACATTCACGTCGGTGCAGCATACGGAAACAAGCCGGTCGCACTAGATACTTTTGTAAGGAACTTTGAAAGACTACCAGATTCTATCACTTCCCGTCTAACTGTGGAGAACGATGACCGTGAATCGCTTTACTCAGCTATTGAACTCTACGAAGGACTATTTGAGAGGACTGGTATTCCGATTGTCTTTGATTACCATCATCATGGTTTTTGCACTGGCAATCTTAGTGAGCGAGATGCGCTTGAAGTTGCGCTCTCGACGTGGGGGGATATCAAGCCGGTAGTCCACTATTCAGAGTCGAGAGCAGAAGAAAAGAAAGATCCCAAGATTCGTGCTCACGCACACTCAGATTATGTCAATGGACCAGTTGACGACTACGGCAATGACCTCGACGTGATGATTGAGGCGAAGGCTAAGGAGCTTGCCCTGTTCAAGCTCAAGAAAAATGACGCTGCACGCTTGACAGCAGCGGCGTGACCTGTTACATTACAAACATAACAAGGAGGACACTATGTCTACATCAACCGAAGAGAAGAAGCGTTACGTGCTGGAATACATTCGTTCACTCGTGGCAATCGAAGAGGCTATGGAGCCATACAAGGAGCAGAAGCGCGAACTGCGCACCGAGTTCCGTGAGCAGGGCTGGCTTAACACCGACGAGATTCGGGCGGCTGTAAAGGCTTACCGTCTGTTTAAGGGCAAGGTAAACATTGATGATGTTTACGATAACTACAAGGCTATCTCTGGCGAAGACCCGGAGGCAGAATGATTATCGAGTATCAGCGACTTGATGAGTATGTGAAGATCCCTACACGTTCTAATCCTTCTGATGCTGGGCTGGACGTGTATGCGAACCTTCGCGACCCCATTGCTATCGAACCACGCCAGTCGGCAATCGTTCCGACTGGTTTGAAGTTTGGCGTGCCTCACGGCTACATGTTACAGGTAATGAATCGCTCCAGTGTAGCTGCCAAGCGTAGTTTGGTTGTTGGTGCTCATGTAATCGACTCTGGTTATAATGGCGAAGTCTTTATCAATTTACACAATGTTGGTGATAAGACCCAGATTGTGAGATTTGGTGATAAGATTGCACAACTTGTAATGGTCCCGGTAGTCGCTTTCCGACCACAACTTGTTGGTGATGACCTTTATCGACAGGCAATTACCATTTCAGATAGGGGCGACGGCGCTCTGGGGAGTACAGGTGGATAAGAACACAACAAACCTAATGTTTAGCTCAAAGTCAAATGACTGGGCAACGCCCCAATCTTTCTTTGATAAGCTTGACAACATCTTTGGTCCGTTTACCTTGGATGCTGCTGCATCTGCTGACAACTATAAGGTTGCCAATCATTACACCGAGTCGGACAATGCTCTGTCTCAGGACTGGTCTGGTAACCGGGTGTTTCTAAATCCACCTTACGGGCGTGCTCTGAAAGACTGGGTAAAGAAGGGCTATGAGGAAGGACAAAAAGATGATACAATGGTCGTTATGCTCATTCCCGCCCGCACCGATACCAAGTATTGGCACGACTATGTGATGAAAGCAGACGAGATTCGTTTTGTCCGAGGGCGCATTAAGTTTGGTGACGAGACGAATAGTGCCCCATTCCCATCAGCAGTAGTGGTGTTCCGCCAGTCATCATTCAATGGACCACGCATCACGGGATTGGAGCGTCCATGAATAGGGCACAACGACGGCGGCTCAAGAAGAAGAACAAAGGCAACGAGAAACTCGCCCAAAAAATTTCCAGCTTTAGCCACAGACCAGACGCATGTTCAGCGTGCGACGCCGCATTTGACCCGAAATCAAAAGAGCATGCCGCCACATGGCGCGTAGTTGTAAGAGAAAACCCAACACGGGTTTCCCTATTTTGTCCAGATTGTATTCAAAAAGCACAAGAGGTAATTAATGAGCACGACGAAAGCCGACCCATTCAAGATGTACAACAACAAGAATCTTGATGGGCTTGAAGGCATTGCGCACCGAGAAGCCGTAAACCACCCCTCACATTATAATAGCGGAAATATTGAAGTAATTGACGCGATTGAGGATTGGGGACTTGACTTCAACGCAGGCAACGTGGTAAAGTATGTAGCGAGGCACCAACATAAGGCTAATCCGGTCGAAGACCTAAAGAAAGCTCGTTGGTATCTCGATCGACTTATCGAGAGGATAGAAGATGGCAGTAAGTAGAATCAACCGTCGTAACCTAGAACAAATTCTAGGTGGAAAAGTTGACGGCGAACATGAAGTGGTAATTAAGTTATATGGCTCAAATTGCCACTTATGTCACGCACTCAAGCCCGAGTTCGTAGACATTTCCGACGAATACGAAGGCATGCACTTTTATGCTTTCAATATGGAAGAGGGCGAGGGACTGGAAAAAAAGTATGGCTTTTCGGGCGTGCCCTCAATCTGCCATGTTCGCACCGGGGGGCTTCGCCCCCGGATACGCTTCATGGATGACCCGGCGAAGCCGCACAAGGAAATGTGGTTTCATCCGGTAGCAATCCGAAAGTTCATTGATGACAACAGAGGATAACATGGAAACAGCACTAACATACGATGATGTACTGTTACTCCCGCAGTATTCTGACATTCGCAGTCGAACTGAGGTGGATATCTCATCCTACATGGGGAACGGATTAAAGTTGGAGCTACCGATCTTTGCGTCCCCAATGGACACAATATCTGAAAACTTTATGGCGAGAGCTATATCGGAAGAAGGCGGCTCCGCAATCATACACAGATACAACACAGCACAGGAGCAAGCAGAGATTGTCAGGCGAGCCAAATGTGGTGGTGCCAGTAATATTGGCTTTGCGATCGGCATTGACAACAATTATGTCAAGAGAGCAAACTTATCTCTAGAAGCAGGCGCTGATTTTGTTTGTGTAGATGTTGCGCATGGACACCATATAAAGATGAAGGAAGCACTTGATATCCTTCGTCAAGAGCTACCGCCTGACTTTCATATTATGGCTGGCAATGTTGCGACCCTACAAGGAATTAATGATCTAGCAGATTGGGGTGCCGATTCGGTTCGCTGTAACATTGGTGGCGGTTCTATTTGTTCTACCCGCGTTCAGACGGGACACGGACACCCCGGCTTGCAAACCATCATCGATTGTTCTCGCACAGACCGCAATGTTACTATCATTGCAGACGGCGGCATACGCAACTCTGGTGATATTGTGAAGGCGCTTGCCGCAGGAGCGGACGCCGTTATGTTGGGCTCCTTGCTTGCAGGCACCAAAGAAACGCCCGGAGAAGTCTTTACAGACGCGACTGGCATGAAATACAAGACCTATCGTGGCATGGCTTCAAAGGAAGCACAGATGGATTGGAGAGGGCGATACTCGTCGTTTGAGGGTGTCTCCAGCACTGTTCCTTATCGTGGCAAGGTTCGTAATATTCTTGGCGATTTGGAGCGAGGTATTCGCTCTGGGTTATCATACACTGGTGCTCGGACCATTACAGAACTACAAGCCAAGGCTAACTTTGTCCGACAGACGCCCGCAGGTCTTGGCGAGAGCAAGACGCATATTCAAACGAGGCAGTGGTAATGTCTGATGAACCAAACTACGGAGAAGACACAAAGTCTATTCGTTTTTGGGTTTATGACGACGATCATGCAAGACTATTGATAAGGCTGAGGCATAACAATCTCGCTGCGTCTCAGTTTTTTCGCGCTGTTATAGATGGCGTGCTTCAAGAAGACCCAGACATTATAGCTTTTTTGGATGATTACGCGATTGAACACAAGAAATTATCCAAGAACAGGTTTAAAAAGTCACTGAAGCTAAGAAAGAAGGGTCGAGAAGTATTAGAAGACTTTGGGCTCCTCGATGATTCAGACAAACAAAAGCTATTTGATTTAATAGCAGAGGAGTTTCCAGACTTATGAAAAAAGAAAACCTAATGATATGCGCCCAGCAATGTTTAAAAGATAAAGAATGTTGCGCCGCGAGTGGTTGTAGATACCACATTGATTATGAAGAAGACCACAATTGCACAATGATTGCAATTTATCAAAATGGTCCACTATCTCTACGTGAGATCGCAAAAAGAGAAGGCTTGTCATTTGCTCGAATAAAGCAAATACAAGATAAAGCACTAGTTAAGTTGAAGAAAAGGTTACCCGAAGGTCAAGAATTATTGGCAAGTTCGGGTGACGTTGACTATTTATTTTGAGTTTTTAAAGGAGATTTAAAACTATGGCTCGTAAAACACTATTGACAGAAGCAGAGATTCGCCAGTTCATGAAGCTAGCGAACATTAAGCCACTACAGGAAATGGGTGGCGAACTACCAGTCGGCAAGCGCGACGACGACGATGACCTTGACGAAATGCGCAAGAAGAAGAAGGCTATTCGTGAAGAAGAAGATGAAGATCTTGATGAAGCCATTCGGGACTCCAAGCCGCCTGCCAAGGACGACGATCATGATGAGAAGATGGAAGAAGCCTATGGCTCCATGATGCCCGGCAAGGACGACGAGAAAGACGAAGACCTTGCAGAGCAGGATGACGAGATGGAAATGGATATGGGTGCCCCCGAAGGTGGCGCAGAAATGGAAATGGACGCCGAAATGGGTGAACCCGCAGGCATGGGCATGGGTGATGAAATGAGTGGCATGGAAGGAAAAGAAGAGCAGTTTGCAGATATCGTTGATAAGCTCGCTGACCTACTCGGTCTTGATGCTGACGTAGAAGTTGGTGGCGATGATGAGATGGATATGAGGGGTGATGTTGACGCCGATGAAGGTGGTGATCTAGAGGCTGATGCCGCTCCCGAAGCCCCAATGGGTATGGATGATGACGCAGATGAACCAATGATGGAAAGTGACGAAGATATTGTACAAGAAGTCGCTCGCCGCGTTGCTGCCCGCCTCCTCCGTGAGAAGAAGCAAGAAGATGTAGCGAACAAGCTAGCTGAACGCATCTTCCGTCGCTTGGCTTCAAAATAATAACTTGACAGAAATCTCCTGAGCCGTTATAATAACCATCTAGGTAACCATGCCTAGGTGGTTATTTCATTTGGAGAGACAATGGAAATTGTAACGATAATTTTGATTGGTGGGTGTTCATTCTTGCTAGGATGGATTATTTGTTCTGCAACATATTTCTTGAGATCAACGAGGCTTGCTGCTTCGATTGTAAAGATGGCATATGTTTTCTACTTGACAATTATCAACAAGGGGTTAGAATATCTATACTATGCCCATACAAACAAACTTGAAGCCCTTAGAAAGAATGATAAGTCTTATGGGCATCAAGAGTATGAAAGTCTCAAGTTAGATCATAATAAGGCAATTGAGACTTACAAAGACAATTCTATCGCCTACTTACTTCAGGTCCATCCTGAGCCATTTAAGCAACTACTAGAGTTTGGTGATTGGAGAGGCTCACAAAGATTCCTAAACAACAACAAGTTTACAGCAATAATGTTTTCAAAGGAGAAAAACAAATGATGCGAAAGATTATCGGCAAGATTATTGAAACAATCCTCCCGCGCCCTGCTGCGGAAACTGCATCTAAGCAAGCAGAAGAGGCACCGAAGACAGAACTAAAGACTATCAGTCTAGAACAGCTTCTTGGAGGCGATGCACCCAAGGAACCGGACCTTCGTGTCATTGGTTTATACTCGTCCGTCGAGGATGAGAAGATCGCAGAATTAACACAGGCTCTTCTTTACCTCAACGAGATGAACCGCCTTCTTCCTGAAGACAAGGAAAAGAAACCTGTTGAATTTTATATCAACACCTACGGTGGCTCCGCTGACGATATGTTTGCAATGTATGATGTTATGCAGAGAGTTATGGAAGAGACCGAAATCCACACGATTGGCGTCGGCAAGGTTATGTCCGCAGGTACCCTACTCCTTGCAGCAGGGACAAAGGGCAAGCGCAAGATTGGCAAGAACTGCCGCGTTATGATACACAACGTAGCAGCCGGTAACTTTGGTACGCTACCCAACCTAGCCAACGAACTTGAAGCCATTCAACAACTACAGGATGACTACATCACTGCTATGGTTGAGAACACCAAGTTTACCCGCAAGAAGTTGGAGAAACTACTTAATGAAAAGGTAAACATCTATCTCTCTGCCGAAGAAGCTGTTAAGTATGGTCTTGCCGACGAGATAATGTGAGGTTAAATTATGTCTGATAATTTGTTAATGCTTCTCGAAATGATCGAGGAGACTTTAGAAGAAAAAGAGTATAGTGAAAACATCTCTAAAGCTATTGAAGTGATCGATAGAGAAGCAAACAACATGGGCTTTACCTACGAAATTTATGATAAAAACAAGATAAGAATAAGATCAGCAAACAGAGACCAAGTTATGGCTGAATTAGAGAATCACTTATCTCTCCTTGGTTTTGAGCATCATGAAGATGGAAGCTCTTTAGGAAGATTACAAATAAAAGCCCCAGGCAACAAGGACAACGTTTATATTTTATTTAAGCCACTAGCGGGAAAAACACCCGCCAGCGTTGGAAATCTAGCAGAAAAAACAATAGCTAAAAGGTTTGAAGATCTATCAAATGGAGCGGTGAAAGCAGACGCCGCTGGTGCAGGGCACGGCTCAGATATAACTGTTGTTGGTCCAAAAGGCACCCTAACAATTGAGAATAAAACCTCTCTAGGTGCTGATTTTGGTCAGTTTAGGCTTCGTTATGATTTACAAACACAGAAATGGGAACCAAAGCCCACTTCGGGCTATGAAAAAAATGAGCACATCTTTAAGCCCATTTATGATAAATACGTTGACAATTATGTCAATAGAAAGTATGTGCTACCGCTTCCCAGCACCATGGAAGAGACAAAAGAAATTTATAGAGTTATTGGTGGTAGATATATCACCGGTCTAAAAGCTGGTCCAAAAACAGGTCAAACAAAAAGAGGTCTGGAAAAAATGTGGTTTGATGGCAAAACAGGAGCTTACCAGAAGTTCCCATTTGTTGAGATTTCAAACTACTATGCAGATAAGAATGATAGATTTATAAACATTGGTAGAAGAGGACTTTATGCGCTAAACCCTCAAGATGCAAAACTTTTCGGGATTGAGGAGTTTGCGAATACTGGCTTAATCCCTTCTGTGCGTTTAAGATTGAAGCCAACTTCGGGAGAAAATAGCAACACAGGCTTTATCGTTGCAATAAAGATTGGTGGCTCTCTTGAAAAAAGCCCCTTGACTTTAGATAATGATCAAGATATATTAAAAATAATTAAGATTATAACTTAACGGAGGAAACTTGAAATCACCACTACGTTATCCCGGTGGCAAAACACGCGCAATAAAGCACCTAATCCCCCACATTCCAGAGGGCGACATTTGTTCCCCGTTTTTGGGCGGTGGTTCTCTAGAGTTGGTGCTCGCCGAAGATAGAAAGGTATACGCTTACGATGCGTTCTATCCTCTCTATAACTTTTGGAACTGCCTGCTCACAGACCGAGAAAAGTTGGTTGAAGAAGTCCGCAGACTACACCCAATGGACAAGATTGGGTTCAAGACTCTGCGCGAACTCCTAAAGTCATACGACAGCAACCACCCGATGTCTTATGTTGCGGCTGCTGCTTACTTTGCAATCAATCGTTCTTCGTTCTCAGGCGCAACACTATCGGGCGGATACTCCAAACAAGCTGCCGAAGGTCGCTTCAACGAGAACAGCATCAAAAGGCTTGAGAATTTTGACGCACCCAATCTAAAAGTAGGGTTTCTAGGCTTTGAGGAGTCCATACAGCAGCACCAAAATAAGTTCCTATATCTTGACCCCCCTTACTTTTTGGAAGCCAAGAGCAAGCTCTACGGGAAGAACGGAGATATGCATGACGGATTTGATCACGAAATGTTACATTATCTCTTGACAAATCGCCAGAACTGGTTATTATGTTATAACGATTGTGAGTTTATTCGCAAACACTACTCTGACTATGAGATACTCCCTGCCGAATGGGCGTATGGAATGAACAAGAGTAAGAAATCGAACGAAGTTTTCATTATTTCACGAGGTTAAAATGACAAACAAAATGGTATTCGCAAACAACGAAGAGTTGCGACAGAAGATTCTAAACGGCGCCAACACCTTGGCTGACTATGTTTCTTCCACACTTGGACCAAAGGGTCGCACCGTGCTTCTAAAGGAACAGGATAAGCCTGCCTTTGCAACCAAGGATGGAGTGACAGTCGCTCAGTTTGTCCAGTTGGACGATGAGTTTGAGAACGCTGGCGCACAGGTTATCCGTCAGGCAGCAAACGAAACAAACACAAGTGCAGGCGATGGTACGACTACTGCTACCGTCCTTGCGAGAGCAATACTGAATGAGGCACAGCGACACATTGTCGCAGGCGTGTCTCCAATCGAACTACAGAGAGGTATAGATGCTACAGTATCAGAAATTTGCAACAACCTTACAGAGATGGCGAGACCAGTTACGAGTATTGATGATATCAAGCACATCGCCACTATATCAGCCAACAACGATTCTGTTATTGGCGATCTTATCGCTATGGCTGTTGATAAAGTGGGACAAGATGGTTCTATAACAATTGAAGAGTCTCGGTCCATGGACACATCAATTGATGTAACTGAGGGCTTTCGCTTTTCTGCTGGCTATTGTGCGTCCGCATTTGTTAACGACGAGCGTCGTAATGTGATGCACTACGAAGAGCCGCTAGTTATGGTCACTGATTATAAGATCACTCAGGTTGAGCAGATTTTGCCAATCCTTGAGTTGGTTGCAAGAGAGGCTCGTCCGCTTGTCATCGTTGCAGAAGATATTGAAGGGCAGGCACTTGCAGCTATGATCATGAACGCCATGCGAGGGTCGCTAAAGATTGCAGGTATCAAGGCTCCATACTACGGCGAGGAGCGACGGAATCTTTTGTCTGACCTTGCAATGTCCACAGGCGCAACCTTCATCACCAGAGAATCAGGTCAGAAGCTACAAACGACAACCCTGGACCAGCTTGGCTCAGCTAAGTCAGTTGAGAGCACAAAGGTTGGCACGATTCTTGTTGGAGGAAACTGCGATTATGAAGGTGTTGAGACTCGTATTGAAAGTCTGAAGAATGAGATTGCAAACACAGATGACTTTACAGAATGTGAACGTATTCAGGGTCGTATTGTTCGCTTGTCTTCAGGCGTGGCTGTCATTCACGTCGGAGGTGCAACACAGGTAGAAATGACAGAACGTAAGCATCGTATCGAAGATGCACTTGAAGCTGTTCGATCTGCTCAGGAAGAGGGCGTGATTGGTGGCGGCGGTACCGCATTGTTACGTGCAAGTAATTCTGTTGCAATTGTAACAGATCATGAAGAACAATCAATTGGTATGACTATTGTTAAGTCTGCTTGCGAAGCTCCTTTCCGCCAGATGTGTTGCAACGGAGGCAAAAGTGAAGACCTATTGCTAGCACACGTCCTCGATCAGCCAAGCGAAATGGGCTATGATTTCCGCAATGGAACCTTGACAAACTTATACGAACGCGGTATATTAGATCCAGTGAGGGTAACCAAGTCAGCACTAAAGAACGCTGCGTCTTGTGCTGGAACCCTCATCACAACAAACTATGGAATTATACAGGTGCCAACATGATTAGGGGAGATCTAGTTCACATTCCGCAAGGGACATTGCTACTAAGAGGCAAACACACCAACCTTGCTGATGCTGAGTTCTTAAAAGCTGAAAGACCTACACGGGCTTTGTTTTGGGAACGAGATCCAAAAGAGCCTAGATGGGGCTC
>Ga0181393_1000702_pt1 | contig 12404 bp, 10 predicted proteins | sample 16SPOviralmetaG_FD_130122 | JGI IMG/M metagenome (GOLD analysis project Ga0181393, IMG submission 130122) | Marine viral communities from the oligotrophic San Pedro Time Series (SPOT) site, San Pedro Channel, CA, USA - 16 SPOT_SRF_2010-10-21 | ecosystem: Environmental > Aquatic > Marine > Strait...
ACGTATACTTGCAAATATGGGTTATAATGTTATGGCTGAGTCAAGAATCTTACATTTTCTTGTTGACTTAACTGGTAAAAGTAAAAATCAAAAACTTGCTGGTTTTAGATTTAATGGAGCATCAAATCACTATGCTTCACAAAATGCAAGTAAAGTAGATCAAATTGTTAAAGTTAATGTTGATGCATTTAATAAAGAAGAAAATGATATAGATGCTGAATCTAATCCAATGTCTAATAATTTATTAAGACCTCAGCAAGATTATATTGATACAGATGGTTATAAAATTTTAGATGGTACAACTCAGGCCTATAAAGGAAAAATGATAACAAGAAAAGAAGCCTTAGAAGTATTACAAGATAAACAAAAAATGACTCTTGATGTTCAAAACATGATTAATAATATTGATAGACAAATATCAGATATTAATGTTGCAACTAACAGAGGTCAAGTTGATGTAGTTTATCAAGAACTTTTAGAAAATGCTCTTAAGGACATGGAGGACTTTATTCAATTTGTTAATGATCCTTCTCAAATAAATAAAACAGAATACATTGATAGACTTTTAACAATGGAAAATATTGTTAAAACATATAAACAATTAAATGTTGTTGACAATCCAACAGGAGTTCCTCTTGGCCAAAACATAGAATCTCTTAGAAATAAATTAATGGATAGGGCTGATCAAATTTTAGGAGATAATAAATATGCACGTAAAGGATTAATTAACGGTGGTATAATAAATTATGTTACTGAACTTTACAGAACTAATACAAACAGAACAGATCTTTCTGATAAAGATATAGAAAATATAATTACTGGTATACATGATCCTATAGAAGATATTAATACCATAACATATGGAGCAATGGACTTAGCAACAAGTAGAGATCCATTGTCTGCATTATTGGACAAAATATATAAAAGACAAGTACAAAAAGTATTAGATGAACAAGAAAATAGAGCAGATCAAATTAGAAGGTCTGCTACAAAACTTGAAAATCTTTCTCCTGGTGGTAAAGTAGATTTTAAATTTATGCTCTTAATGGATGAAAAAGGAAAGTTTACAGGAAGATATGTACAAAAAATAGGATCAAAATACCGTAATCAATGGTGGGCTATAAGACAACAACTATATTATGAAGATGGTACAGGTTGGAGAAAATACATATACAAAGATAATATTGATGATTATACAAAAGAAGAATTAGCACATAATAAAGATCTTCATAAAAGAAAAACAGAATATGGTAATTTTATGAGAGCTGAAAGAAAAGTAGATGGTCAGCTGACAGATGGAGAGTATCATAGATATACACAAGAATTTAAAAATGCACGTGCTAAAGTAAAGTATTGGGTAGCTGATGGTAAATATGGGTATTGGAAAAATAAACCTAGTGCATCTGAAAGAGAAATTGCTGAATTTGAAAACAAATATATGACAGAAGAATTAGTTACATTTGCTAATTTTTCTGATGACCAAATGAATGGTACAGTACAAACACCTACACCAAAAATGTATCCAAAAAGAAAGTATGTAGAAGTAAAAGAGAGAGCTGAAGTTAGAAAAGGAAACAGAACAACTGTAGAATCTATGCTTGATCCTCAGTATGAAAAAATAATGAATCCTGATCTTAACGATCCCTTAGCAGTTGCACAAAAAGAATTTTACACAATGTATGTAAATGTTTTTGAAAAACAATTATTAAAAAAATTACCATCATCAACACAATCATTAATGATAGGAAATTCTCTTTTAGTTAGAGACAATACAATCAGTCACTTATCTAGAGAACCTAATGTAATTAAAAATCTTTGGTCAAAAGTTTCAGGAGGTGCTAAAGATTTATTTAAAAGAACACAAGTAACAAAAAAAGTTATTACAGATGAACATGGAAATTTTATAGATGATACTTTACCTATATTTTATATTGGTTTACCACAAGATGAAAAAGCTTTAGAAAATATTGATAATGAAATACAATTACTTAATCAAAAGTATGAAGATAAAAAAATTAAAATTGATCAATATAAAAAAGAATTAGAAACATTAAAAGGTAGAAGAGATGCTATACAAGGAGCTCCAGCTAAAGGAGAGATGAGTTTAGATTTAGCAGATAATCTTTTAAGATTTAATGCAATGGCTCAGAATTACGAAACTATGAGTGAAATACGTAATACTGTATCAGCTATAATGAAAGTTATTGAAAACAGAAAATATAGACCTTCTGGTGTAAGTAGAATGTTTTCAACTATAAAGGGTAAACAACAAGATGTAGGAATGAAACCTGATGATGTTAATATAGTTCAAAGAGCAAGAAAATGGATGAAGATGGTTTACTATGATAACAATCAACAAACAAAAGGATTTTTTGATAAAGTTTCTGATGGTCTTATAAATGTATCATCTTTAACCTATATTGCATTTAATGTTTGGGGTAATATAAATAACTACGCAATGGGTAGAATAAATAATACCATTGAAACTATAGGTGGTAGATATTTTGAACCAGCAGCAATGAAAAGAGCAACTATGGCATTTAATGCACATCTTCCAAATTTAGTTAAAAGATTAGGTGATTCTTCAACTTTTGCTGCAGTAACTGGTGGAAAAGGTAAATATAAAGTAAGTGAACCATTAGATAAATATAATGCTATTGTTGGTGATAAAGGATTAAGAATGATGGATGATATGTCAGACATACGTGAGGCAGGTCAAACAAAATCAAAAAAATCTAAAGTAAGAGAATTATTATCTTGGGGTTATATGTTAAATGATGGAGCGGAGTATAATGTTCAAAGTAAAGTTGGTATGGCTATTGTAATGTCAACTACGGTAAGAAACTCACAGACTGGTGATGAAATGTCACTTTATGATGCCTATCAATATAATAATGTAACAGGTGAACTTACTATTAAAGAAGGGTATGATGAGTTAATAAAATTTGGTGAAAGAAGAACAGATCCAAATGATTCTACAAAAAAATTAGGATTAAAGTTAAGTGACCCAAATACACTACGTGATGTTAGAAACAATATACGTGAGGTGAATAAACACATTCATGGTAACTATGCATATGCTGATAGAATGGTTATACAAGATCATTTTCTTGGAAAACTAGTTGCTCAGTTTCATAAATGGACTGTACCAGGAATAAATGCTAGATTTAGACCAGAATACTATGATGAAAATTTAGGATGGGTTGAAGGAAGATATCTTAGTTGGTTTAAGTTTTTAGCTTTTTGGTTTAAGTCAGCTGGTAGTGTACAAAAAACTATCAAAGAAATGAAGTTTCAATATGGTGATGAAAGAGCACATACTAAACTTACTGGTGCATTAAGAACAACAGCAGAACTTGCTATGGTTGCAACAACATTTATGACGGCTATGATATTAGATAGTTTATTTGATGATGATGAAGAAGATAAAAGTAGAATAAGAAAAAGACTTGAAAATGCTTTAATATATCAATTTAATAGACAAGGTAGAGAACTTGTATTCTTTTGGCCAGTATTAGGTTTTAGAGAACAATTTCAAATGGCAAAGTCTCCAGTTGCTGTTACAAGAACATTAGGTGAAATAGGTGAAGCATTAATATCAACCGGTCATACTGGTTTAGCATTAACTTATTCTCAGTTAGATAAAAATTATGACATAACAAAAGACAGTAGTATTTATTATCAAAGAACTTGGAGAAAAGGACAACCCAAGATTTCTAAACAATGGATGGATGTTATACCATTTTTATATACAATTAATAGATGGTATGCATATGATACACAAAAAGACTTTTTTATTAGATAATTTAACAATTTTTTAATATTAAAAGTTGTTTAAATTAATAATAGATATTTATCTTAATAGTATGAGGATAGATATTACAAAAATAATTTACATACTAGTAATGATGATAGTTTTTGCATTAGCAGTATAATGGCAATAAAAAAGAAAATAGTAAGAATAAAAAAAGACAAGTATAACCAAATTAGAAAAGACTTTGGATATACTTTTGATTTATATATTTCTGACAATGACTATTATATTATTGGTACTGCTGAGGATCTTAAGTCTGTTGGTGTTGACCCGGGCGTCCCCTTTCTTTAAATGGACAATGCTTACACCCACTTCCACAGCAGTACCCCCTTTTAAGGTGGTACGCTGCAGTCATGACTGTATTACCATTTCTATCTTTGTAAAAATATTTACTTGACTTCACATGCTCCTCCAGCACAAGCTAGCTCCCCTGTTAGATTTGTTTCATCATCTTCTTCAATAACTTTAGAAAGATCAATGTCCATTAATGACTTAGCCATTTCATTAAACTTTTCTTTAGTAATGTCTTCAAACGGGGCCTGAGTGTATGTACCACCATCATACGGTAGCACAGCTAGACCATTATAATGATCTCTATTTTTCCACATCCAATCACCAGCTAAATCCCAATCATCTTCTTTTAAACTAATAGTTGCAGAAACATTATGAGTATTAGACCCGGTTCTATGCCCAGTCTTTACCCACTCAGTTGCTACCCTCTTTACCCTCTCTAATAGTTGAAAAGCAGATTCAGTTCTTAAGATAGAGCCTTCCGGAGCCTTTTGGGGTATACTTATAACTGCTGTATCATGGCTCCGGAAAACACAATCTTCTACTAGATCAGTATGATTCTTAGCAAGATAACTATATATAGCTTCATTCTTACCTACACGTATTCTTCTTACATAGTAATCATTATGCCATGCATGAATACCAGAACTAGTACCCAATGTTAATGATGTTGTGCCAGCAGGTTTTACTGTTGTGCATCTAGCAGCTTTGTTAACTCCAATTAATTTAGCAACACGTGCATTTTCTTTTTTTACTACAGAAGCGGCTGCTTCCATATCATAACCAAGTATTCTACCAGATCCTATACCAGTCATAGACACACCAATTAATGCATCTTTTTCTGTAGTCTCTTGCCATACTGGTCTAAGGTAGTGGAAGTTAGTGTATCCTGCTTGAAGTGTTCCTATAAATGCTGCAGTTTTAACTCTTGACTCTAAGTCTTTTTGAGAATTAACATTACTTACATTAACTTCACAAAGATTACAAAATTGAAAAGGACGTAGAGCAATCTCACAACAAGGGTTTGTACCCCAGTCTTTATCATTGTTAAAGTAGATACCAGGTTCACCGGCTTTACTTAACTCTACTCTTTTCCATAGATCCATAAAGAAAGACTTAGTAATTTTATGTCTCATAAGAACAGCAGAGTTATTAGCTCTACCACGTTGTGGATTCAATTCCCACCATGATCCTGATTTACAAGATATCATTTCATCATCAGCTGCACTAAACAAACTAATAAGAGCAGCACGTCTAATACCACCGGCTAATACAGCATCAGCTATATAACAAACAATATCATGTGCTTCTAATGTAGTTAACTGATCACCATCTTCTTTATTTTCTAATAGACCAGTAATTTTTAAGATACATTCTTTTAAAGGTTGTGGTCCAGGAGCTTTACCACCTGATGTCACTAACCTAGCACCTTTAGGTCTGATGTCTGAGTAATCAAATACAATACGTGATCCTTTGCCATTTAAGTAAGACTTCATTAACATTTTAATTGAATCTGCCCATCCCTCAATAGAGTCACCAATTAGATAGCGTCTAGTCCTTTTTGTATATGGTTTGTTTATCAAAGGTAATTTATCAACGTGATGTTTTTGTACAGAGTAACCAACACCAGTTCCTCCAAGCAATAAGAACATGCATTCTGAAAAAGAATCTAAACTATCTATAGGAAGATATGCACAATTATATATTCTATTAGGACTAATTTCAATTGGTTTACCACCAAATTGCATTGATCTCATAGATGGTAATACTTTTTTGTCTCTTACATAACTATAGGCTGTTATGATTTCATTCATAAGTTTTGGATATGTCTTAATATGCATTTCCATGTTTCTGGTGACCAGTTCTTCCCAGGTCTCTCTTCTTTTTAATTCTGAATTATACCGTGCATATTTCATATGGACAGTGATATCACTTAGAATCTTGTTATTCAATTCCATTTTTTAATTGTATTTAATAGTTAATAAATGTGGATACCTGAGATAAACAGGTAATAATAATATACGTAAATATATCAGTATACAGAAATTCTACTCAAGTAAAATTTTAAAATTAATGTTTCTTTTCATTTTAATTTCTTTAATTTTTTTTGTATATTATTACTGTACCTACAATTGTAGATACTTATTTATAATATATATATAATATTTAATCATGGATTGGGATCTTTTAGCTACGGTTTTAATTACAGTAATTACAGTTCTTGGCAGTAGTGAAGCTTTTAAGTATTACAAATCCAAACTAGCATTAAAAAGCAAAAGTATGGATTTAAAAGAAGAATACAAAAAGGATTTACAAAAAAGAGTGAATAGACTAGAAGTTTTATTAGAAGACTCTTCAAAAGAAAAAGATGTACTAAGATTAGATGTAATAAAGTTAACTGAAGAAGTTGCAACACTGCGTGAAAGAGTTAAATTTCTTGAAGCAGAAAATGAACGTCTTAAAAAAATATAATTATGGCAAAGAAACAATCACATCAACAAAGATTAATAGACTCTATGAAAAGTTTAGGTACAGCAAGAACACCTATAACTGCTGCTTATGAGAGTGGTAAAGATAGAAACATTTTACCAAAAGATATAAAGAGCACAAGAGAAGTAAGAGGTCAAGCTAAAAGAATTTTAGTTCCTCAAAAAATAGCAAAACAAGATGCACCAAGAGAGTCTTTAGGATCTAATCCAACTGCAGGAACAGATAGAGCAGGAGCACCAATACCATCAACATCCTATCTTAATAGTAATAAATTATCATCTTGGAATCCACTTAAAGGTGCATGGGACACAAGAAATAGAAACTCTATTAATGAAATAAGATCTTTAGGGATAGCTTCAGAAAGATATGCTATAACGTCAAGAGAATGGAATGCATATAATAAAAATGTAAAAGATGTAGAAACAAATACTCAATCTAGAACTGCTGCAGCACAAAAAAAGAAATTAAAAGCTATTGCTTCAAAAAGAAATGGTGCTAGCAAAGCTATTTCTAGAGCAAAAGGATCAAGAGGTGGTTTAAGTAGAGCAGGGGGTTTAAGAGGTGGATCAAGATAAAATTAAATACTATGGCTAGATATAGAAAATATAAATACGGTGGTAAAAGAATACCAGGAATGTTTAAAAAACAAGAAGGTGGTGAGGAAATGGATGGATTTGCTAGAAATAAAAAGAATATAGAACAATTTGATAGTTTAGCTAATGAAGCTGAATCTAGATATAATCAAAATATGGCTGACACAAATAGATCAGGAGGAATGGGAAGAGCTATGGGTGGAAGAGGCATGGGTATTGTACAAAATCTTGCAATGAGTAACGCTATAAAAAATAATCAAGCTAAACAAGCTGCTATGATTAATCAAAATATGCAAGAAACTGTTATGCAAATGAAATTAAATAATCAGGCTTTGGAACAACAAAATAATTTGCTTAAAACACAAATACAAAAGATGGATTTAATTAACAGTGCAAGAACTACCAAACAAAGTCCGGGTATGAAAAATACTCCTAAAAGAAAAGGTGGGTCTGTTAAAGCAAAAAAGGGAAAAGAAAAAATGATGTTTTTTGCACAATCAAGTGGTGGTACAATGAAGCATGGTGGATCTTGTGGGGGACCATTAGTATCTATGATGAAAAGAGGTAAAAGAAAATAACATGGCAAAAGAACTAAATGAAGATACTGGTTTTCACGTTAGTATAAAAACTTTAATTGCAATTGGGTTTGCAATGGCTACAATTATTAGCATGTGGTTTATTTTACAAGCAGATATAGCTGAAGCAAAAGAATTACCAGTTCCTCCTAAACCAGATGTAACTAGGATGGAGTTTGATATGAAAGATAAAAATATAAGACTCACAATACAAAACACTGCAGATGATGTTGAAGAACTTAAAGAAGATCTAGACAGAATTGAGCAAAAAATAGACAAACTAAAATAATTAATTAACTTATAAAATTTAAAAAATATGGCAGCAAACACAACTTTTCAAATAGCTCTATATTCTAGCGATTTGCAAACAGATATTCTTGATCTTTCTGTAAATAATACTTTGTCATTGGCAACACAAGGTGGTTTATTAAGAGGTAAGCTTCAAGCTTCTGGACACAAAACAGTGCTTGCAGATAATTTAGATTTTGCAGCAACATCTAAAATATTTATATATAATGCAACATCTACAGGAACTGCAGCGGATTCTAGAATATATATTTCATTTGATAATGGAACTACTCAACATCTATCAATTAAAATGGGTGAATGGGCAATGGTTCCTTGGACAGCAAATGAAGTTTTACTAGCTGATAGATTTGAGCTAGTAGCTTGGGCTCAAACAGCAGGAAATTTAATAGAATACGGAGTATTTGATCAATAATTTAAAAAAAATAAATAATTATGGCAACATTAAGAGCAACAGTAAATGTAAATGCTAACAACTTAACAACTCAACAGTCACTTAGTACTCAAATAATCTCTAGTTTAGCAATAACTCAGGGAGGTGTTTTAGTAGATAATATAACTGTAGAAATAGGTGCACCAAAAACTTTGCTTACAGCAGCAAATTATGCTGAAGGAACAAAAGTTTATTTAAGAAATAAAAATACTGATACAGTAGATTTATATATTTCTTATGAGGCATCAGGAACAGGAGGAGAAGGAGCTTGGACTAAATTAAAAGCTGGTGAATGGGCATTTTTTCCTTGGATGGCAGCAGTTAACTTAAGAGTATATGCAAGTGCAGGTACTGGATGTATATTAGAGTATGGTGTATTTGAAGAATAAAATAAGAAGCATCTTATTATTTATAGCATTTTTCTTTGTTAGTACAAGTGTTTCCAGTCAGATTACAATTTCACAATTTAATGCTGACTGGAATAGTACTAATACAGTAAAGTGGTTAGATGATCTATCTGATGTAGATAAGGTTAAATATATTGATATAGCAGAAAACACAGAAGCTCAAGATAAACATGAAATAGTAGTAGTACCCACTATTATTGTGTTTAAAGATGGAGAAGAGGTAAAAAGATTTCAAGCTGATATATCATTTAGCATGCAAGCTACTAAAGAAGAAATACAAGAAGTAATAGATGAAACATTAATGAGTGATTTTTAATATGAGAAAATTATTATTATTAGTATTGTTACCTTTTTTAATGGTATCACAAGACTCTTGGATTAACATTCAATTATTAACAGATGATTATCCTTCAGAAACATCTTGGCAAATAACACCTCCAGGAGGTTCACCTATTATTATAGGAAATGATTCAATAACTGAAGCTAATTTTTTATATGATACAATTATCCCTTTAGGAGGAGATATTGTTGTATCAATATTTGATCAATACGGTGATGGATTAGCTGCCTCTCAATGGGGTGGTACTGATGGATGGTTTCTTATACAAAATGATTGTCAAGATACAATTATGTATGTTGCAGGAGATTTTGGTTTACAGTTAATAGATACATTAACTATAGCTCCTTGTGCTCCTCCTATTTCAGGGTGTATAGATGAACTTGCAACAAACTTCAATTTAGACGCCACTATTTCAGATAATTCTTGTACTTACCCTCCTTGTGAAGGATGGGGAGAACCTTTTGTAGATCAAATATGTGATGGTGGTCAAGCACTTCTTTATTTTAATTGGGAAGCTTCAGACAATCCTAATTGTAATGTAATTCAAATAACTTATAGTGGTGAAAATACTAACTCTTATAACTTTGATGTTGATATAGACAATGGTATATGGGGTGTTTATACTGGCAATGGCCAGATGCCTCCTAACTGGGAAGAGGAATATTCATTCCAAGTAATGTATGCTGATAGTACTATGTCAGATATATTTGTACATACTCCATATCCATGTACACAAGGATGTACAGATACTGATGCTCCTAATTATAATCCATGGGCTACAGTAGATGATGGATCATGTGGAGGTCAATTATGTGATGCGGGATACACTTCTATAACAGTAGATATAACATTAGATAACTGGCCTGGTGAAACAGGATGGTCAATTGTTAGTGGTGGTGTAATAGATGAACATGCTGATGGAGACTATAACTATCAAGATATAGGTCAAACATTTTCATATTCTTATTGTGTAATGGAAGATGGATTTGAATTTATTGTTTCAGATACTTTTGGAGATGGGTTAGCTGGTTCTACTTCAGGTGGAGATCTTGATGGAGACATTGTTATAAAAGGGTGTGATGGAGATACAATAACAGCCTTATCTTCTGGGACTTGGTTAAATGCAGCACAAGAAAATGTTGGTGTTGGTTTTGGTAGTGTAGCTTATTCAGGATGGCAAGAACCTATTATATGTGAGACAAATGATGTTTCAGGATGCACTGATCCAGCATATCAAGAATTTAATCCAGAAGCTGTTATAGATGATTACTCATGTGTTACAGAGCATATATACGGTTGTATAAATGAAAATGCTTTTAACTATGATGAGAATGCAACAGCAATGGACATATATCCTAATTGTAACTATGAACTATGGATAGGAGATGCAGCTGCTGATGGTTGGGGTAACTCATTCTTAGGTGTTGTACAAGGTGATAATCAATGGACATTTACAATGGGCCCAGGAGAATATGAACAAACTTTTCCTATTTGGTTAGAGACAGATAAACCTGTAAAAATATTTTACTTTGAAGTGGGTGGAGCACAAACTCCTCCAGAAGAGGTGGCTTTTCAAACACTACATAATTCATTTAAATTAACAAATGACAATGGTGTTATATTAATGTACGAAGGATGGAATCCTTTTGCAGACAATGGTCAAGGTGCACTTCAGCCCTTTGAACCTCCATTCTTTCAAATATATAATGCAATGCCTTTCTGTGGTACACTTTGTATTCCTACAGTAGAAGGTTGTTTAGATGCTACAGCATTGAACTATAACGAAGAGGCAAATACAGATGATGGTAGTTGTATAGAGATTATAGAAGGTTGTACTAATGAATTAGCTTTTAACTATGATGAAGAAGCTAACTATGATGATGACTCATGTGAGGCCGTGGTAGTTGGTTGTATGGATACAATAGCATGGAACTACAATGAAGATGCTAATACAGACGGTGGTGATTGTATATATTTAGGTTGTACTGATAGCAATGCATGTAATTTTAATCCAAATGCTAATGCAGATAGTGGGGGGTGTACATATGCTGATCTATATTATAATTGTAGTGATATATGTATAAATGATGCTGACTCAGATGGAATATGTGATGAGCTTGAAATATTAGGTTGTACTAGTATAGCTGCTATTAACTATAGTCCAGAGGCTACTGATGATGACGGTAGTTGTATTGGTATAATATACGGTTGTACAAATCCTACTGCTTTTAACTATGACGCTACAGCTAATACAGACAATGGTTCATGTGTGCCTGTAATATATGGGTGTATAGATAGCACAGCATTTAATTATGATCCAGCTGCTAATACAGACAATGGAACTTGTATAGAATTTGTATATGGTTGTACTGATACTATAGCTCTTAATTTTGATCCGCTAGCAAATACATTAGACAATTCTTGTTGTTATATTGGAGGTTGTATGGATTCTACAGCACTAAATTATGATGAAGATGCATGTTTTGATGACGGAACTTGTGTAGTTATAATAGAAGGATGTGCAGATCCTAATGCATACAACTATGATCCGCTAGTTAACTTACCTAATAACACTACTTGTCTTTATGATGCTGGTTGTTATAGTGGACCTGGTGAACCTTATTGGTTAAATGATCAATGTTATGCTTGGGTTATAGATATAGATAACTATTGCTGTACAGAGATTTGGGATGACACTTGTCAGTCTATGTATAACTATTGTTCAGATGGTTGGCCTGTTAACATAGATGAACTATCAGGAAGTGATATAATTGTGTATCCTAATCCTACAGCAAACATTTTTACTATAGAAACAAGATTAGATATTGATGTAGAACTATATAATATAGTAGGAGAACTTATAAAAGTTGATGATATAAAAAGAATAGATATATCAGATTATCCTGATGGAATATATAATCTTATTATTACATATGATAAAATAAGAATAACTAAAAAAGTAATTAAATTATGAAAACTTTATTTTTAGTGTTGTTTACTTCATTAGTAGCTTATGCTCAAATAATACCAGAAACTGGTGACTCAATATACTACTCTCCTAAGTACTGTGACACATCACAATCAATAGAAGATGCATTAGATAGTTGGTCATTTAATGGTAACTTTGGAGACTGTATTAATCCAAGTCAAGCAAT
>Ga0181393_1000704_pt1 | contig 12387 bp, 20 predicted proteins | sample 16SPOviralmetaG_FD_130122 | JGI IMG/M metagenome (GOLD analysis project Ga0181393, IMG submission 130122) | Marine viral communities from the oligotrophic San Pedro Time Series (SPOT) site, San Pedro Channel, CA, USA - 16 SPOT_SRF_2010-10-21 | ecosystem: Environmental > Aquatic > Marine > Strait...
GAGGACAACCCACTTGCTGCTGACTGCGCTCGATGCTGATTGCAACAAACTGTTCAAAGCAGTGTGAGTTGAGTTGACCTTGATACGGTTGCCGCCAAGCGAGGTGATAAAGCCCTTCTCAGAGGCTTCCTCGACCTTGTTCTTTAGGATGCCGTAAGCTGGGACTTGAGAGATGAAGTTCTCTTTTAGTCTTTTTCCTTCTTTGGCTCCTTTACCAATGAGGGAACCGACTTTGGCATCTCCTGCCCCGTAGAGCGTACTATAGAGCCACGATTTCGCTTGGTCTCTCGTAGCAAGTCCCGTTGCCTTCTGATTGTAGCTGTGTATGTCGGACTCAAGAATGACCTTCGCATAATCACCACCATCATAAGCTGCAAGGAAATGGGCAAAGAGGCGTATCTCGATGCCAGAAAGATCGCTACCAACAAGTTGGTATCCAGTAGGAACAGTAAACAGCTCACGGCACTGCTGACCGTAGGGAAGGCGCACTGCCGGAACCTGTGACAAGTTTGGCTTTATATGTGTGCATCTAAGCGTCCGAGTGCTTGGACAGATGATCCTGTGTCGCAACTTACCGTCACTATCTACTTTCTTGCACCAAGCCTGTGGCCCTTCGGCTAATTGGCCTATGCGCTTCTGTATCAAGAACAGCTCAGACAGCTTCTTGGCCTCTGGATAATCCAGCTCACCAAGCACAACGTCATCTATAATTGCATGGCCTTGTGGTGTCGTTTTAGAAGGCTTCCAACCGTACTTCTTGGTCAGGCAGAACTCGATGTGCCTACGCGAATTGTGGTTGAAGTTGACCACAGTAGTCTTGGTGAACGGCTCACCCTCGATGTAACCAAGGGTCTTATTGTTGCGCTTCGGGATGAATGTCTCGTGCACTTCCCAAGGCTCGAACAGGTCTTGCAGCTCATGGTCAAGCTCTTCACGCCTTGTGCATAGCTCGGCATACAGCTTGCCAGCCTTGACCTCATCGAAAGTCCAGCCAGCGTTGCCAATGTTCTCGGCTACCTCACTGATCTCATGAGCCATGTCCAGAGCTTCGTCAGGCCACTGATCCACCTTGAGGAACTTATAGAGAGCCATAGCCACTCTGACATCCTGTTCACAGTAATCTTGCATATCCTGTGACCAGTGTTCCCAGCCAGCATCGTAGTCGCCTTTTAAGAAGTCACCGCCGAGCTTGCTTTGTAATCTCATGCCCCAAGCCTTGAGGCTATGAGAACCAAAGAGCTTCTTGGGCATGATCTCGGTAGACCAGTTGTAGGTGAAGTCCTCGTTCTTTAGGTCAGCTCGTATGAGCCTCGACAGAACTAGGGTGTCGGTACGCTTGCCCTTGAAAGGCCAGCTAGGGTACAGCTTCTTGATAACCTTGAAGTCGTAGCCAATGCCATTGTGGGCAATCAGCTCATCAGCCTCACAGAGCATCTCCAAGCCCTCTTTGATCTGGTCAGGACCATAGCTCCATACTGGATGGCCTTCCTCGCCAACCGCGATACAGTGGATAACATCAGGGTCTAACCCGTCAGTCTCCAAGTCAAAGAACATGCGCCTCATCTGTCATCTCCCGATCCTTTGATCAGGTCGAGCTGCATACGCCTGTCTAGTTTGCGTAGGTTCATCTCCCCAACGCTACTGAGGTCGAACTGGAACTGAGCTGCTATGTTTGCCAAGTACCACAAGACATCACCGCACTCCTTCATGACTGCTAGGCGTTTGTCGTAGTCCATGTCTGCTAGTGGCTCACCTTCGTCACGCAAATGCTTCTTGAGCTTGTCACAGACCTCACCAGCTTCCGAGGCTAGGCCAAGAGCTAGATATTCGATCTTGCTTTCCTCAACAATAAAAGTTGTCTCAGCTTGTAGCTGGTATCCATCAAGTGTCATTGGATGTGTCATGAAGCTCTCCTATCCATGAAATCAAAACCATGCTGGTCTGGAATGTCTGTGGGTACGCGATTAGTACGGAAGAAGCCTTTGTACTTAGGGTTCATTTCCATAAAGTGTCTGGCGTAATATGGACGGTGATTGTTACTTAGCTTAAAAGGTTCACCACGGGTCTCAACTGCCGTGTACCAACGTATTCTCTCGAAGATAGCGTTTATGGCAAAATGCTTGCGACCAGCTCTAATTGCATCAAAAGTAAAACGCTCAACCAGTTCATAAACCTCTGGGTTTTCGTTATGGAACTTTCTCCAGTTATCTTTAAGTGTCATTAGAACTCGCTCCCTTCTTCGACCAATCGGCCTGTGTCTCTGTTGAATTGAATGTTGCCAGCCCAGCCTGTCTGACCCGACCAGCGGTTCTTTAGGACTGAGAGGATTCGGGTGTCGCTGTCAGGTGTCTCTGATGGGACAGCCATTGACAGGCACATATCGGATAGCTGGGCTATCGAGTGGCTACCGCGTAAGGATTGCAGGGTAGGCTTCTCGCCACCCTCGAACCCTTTGTCGCCTGATGGTCTACGCAGGTGGCTAACGATGATCAGGGCTACACCAAGCTCTTGTACGACCTCTGTACGAAGCCGTGTCATCGCAATGTCGATCAGCTTGCGTTCATCGTTAGTGGCTAGGCCGCTGACTAGGATGCTTATGTGATCGAGGACAACAACAGTGACCCCAAGTGCTTTGACCATGAAGCTGATACGCTGGATAATTGTGTCGATGTCACAGCTTCCAAAGTGATCGTAGAGATAGACCTGTCGATCCTCTGGAAACAGCTCGTCAAAGGTAGCCTCGATCTCTTCTGGTGTACTCTGTGATCTGTCTACCGTGATGTTCTTTGAGAGGTGTGTTCCTACCAATCCTAATAGGGTGCGCTTGTTGGTCTCCTCTAAGCAGAGCAAACCTAGCTTCTCACCAGACTGGTGTAACTTGTAGGCAATCTCACGGACTAAGGTAGTCTTACCCATCCCCGAGCCTGCTGTGATCGTCACAAGCTCCCCACGCCTGATGCCGCCTGTGATGGCGTTCAACTGATCGTAGGGATACCTAATGGATGAAGCAGCGTCATCCTGACCTATCACGGATCGGAGATCGGCAGCGGCAACTATACTATCTGGACGATACTCTTTCGCCTCAAAGATAGCACTCACCACGGCTGCTGATTTCCCAGCCACCAAGCAGTCGTTTATGTCCTTCATTGGGAGGTGACTTATGAAGGCTTTGCCGACTGGTAGCATCTGAGCCGCTTCCATAGCTGCTTTGCGTCCAGCGTCATCTGCATCGAAGCAGATCACACATTTGTCAAAGCCGGAAACGTAGTCATAGTTATCTTTGATGGCTCTTACAGCAGAGTTAGAACCGTTAGGTATACCAACCGTTGCTGCATGATACTTGCCCAGACACACATGAGCACTTATCGTGTCGAGTTCGCCTTCACAGATAACTAGCATCTTCCCTTTGCCCCACAAATGGGAGCCAAAGAGAGACATCTTCTTTGCATCACCCAAGATGCTGAAACCTTTATCTCTGGTTCGTAGCTTCTGAGCGACAACAGTGCCATCCTTGCCGACATAGTTAGCGACTTGGACAGACTCTCCTTTGTGCATAGCTTTGAAGTAACCAAACTTCCTACACACTTCCTTGTTGAGCTTGCGCTTAACTAGGTCTTGGTAAACACCAGTGATCAACCCTTGGGGTAAGGGAGATTTAAGCATTGCTTGCTTGGGTTGTTCACTGGTGCTATCTGGTTGGACGGTAGTTCCACATGCGAAACAATGCGTATGTCCGTCATCGTAAAGAGAGTTTGCATCGCTCGAACCACAGTCAGGGTTCTCACACGGTATGTGCCGTACAAACTCGCTCTCACTTTCTTTAATTGCTATATCCACACGCTTGCTCCCTTGCATGTCTACTCGTTGAACCAAGCATCAGGGATCGTCTTGTTAGCGTAGGTAAAACCGTGCTTCTCACACCACATGGCGTAAGTAGTTTTCGACCCTTTGTAGAGCTTCTGGTTTTGATTGCTGAAGACGAACCTGATGTCGGTATGTGGAAACTGCTTCTTGAGGAGTAGGTGCTTCTGCCTGTCGGCTGGTAAGAACCGTCCTTTGGTTTCCACAAAGAAAAACCCACCGTCTTTGGTGGGTATCTTGAAGTCAGGAGTGTAGTGGCTGTTGCGTGAAGGCCAGACGTAATAGATACGCTCTGTCTCATACTTGACCTCGATACCACAGCCTTTGATTTGCTCTGCTATCTTGATCTCTAGGCCACTTCTGTAACCCCGCTGATAAGCCTTAGAAGTCGTCCGAGAACTCATCAGTTTCTTGTTGTGGGCTTGCTTTCGAGGCAACGTAACCACCTTCCACAGACCCAAAGTCATCGCCATCGTTGCCGTTGCCTTCGGCTGGCTGGATAAGCTGGACTGCATTTAAGTTAAGTTTGATGCCGCAGTTGATGCCCTTGTCATAGGCTGTCAAAGTGCCAGCGATCCTGATGACTGACCCGCCCCAGATTTGAGGTACGTTGTCCATCATAAGCTGACCTTGGCTATCCTTAATCTTTGGAGCGAACTTACTCTTAGTCTTAAAGATGATCTCGCCAGTATCAGCGTCAGTGGCATAAGGCAGCATGGCCTTAGACATCTTGTCGCCAAGCTGTTCTTTGGCGAACTCGTTGATCTTGTCGATCAGCGGTTGTGCCTCTTTGCTTGGGACAAGCAGGTTAGTCTTCCACACACCGTCCTCATCGAACTTGGTGTCAGGCTTGTTAGGCTGCAACCAAGGGTACTGTGCGCGTCCTTGGGGTGTGGTGTAGTTCAATCTGGCTTGAGCCATAGTTTAGTCTCCTTACTTTTGTCTGCTTTTTTAGGGGGTGGTGCTAATGACGAAATGAGGATGCCGAGGGCATCTGCATGTGCCAGTAAATCGACAGGCAATGGCTCACCTTTCAAGTGGTATAGCCGCGCCTGTTCAAGCACCTTTTCTCTTGGGTGCATGGGTTTGCTCCATGTATTCTTTTTGTTGTTGTTCGTTTAGAGGAAGCAGTAGTCGCTGTTGACGATCTGCTGTAAGTCCAAGGTGCCTTTTGCTGGCACTTCGGGAAGGTCAGCTTTCTCAGGATGCTCTAGTTGTCCAACAACCTGATCCTTGAGATGCTGGTAGAGACAATCACCTTCGTATTGCTCGATGAAAGCCTCTCGTACAGCCTTGAACATCAAGACCGTATCTGCTGGACAGGTTGCAAAGCTGTCGTGAATTAAGAAGAAGTCCTTGATGCCGTGATCGTCAAAGCATTTAAGAACCGTTGAATGTAGGTGTGCCGAGTCCAGCGCATGTGTGTGGTTAGCGGCAGCGGCTGCATTAGCCTTTCTGCTGTCCACTGTACGTTGCTCATCGTGCCTGATGGTCACTTGGCTGCGCTTTATGTCACCGTACTCACGATCATATAGATAAACCTTAATCGCCTTTGAAGGCTTCTTGGTGTAACGATTGACAACAGGGAACCCTAGCGGAGTCGTCCAAGTCATCATCTTGTTTTCATCAGAGCAAGCGTCACAAAGCTGCTGGATGAATCCCATGCCTTCGTTGGCACTCTGCACGACCTCATTGACCGCATCCCAGCTTTTCTTGGCTAGGTAATGGGCAGACTTATCGCCCCTGTCCATGCCAACGCTCTCTCCTGTCTCTTTGTCGAAACGCTCCATAGAGAAGGGGTTTGTCTTGTAGCCCTTCCAGTCACCTTTTGTCGTAATGGCATCATTGATTGGCTTCATGAAGTCAGTCTTGATCTGCTGTGTGAAACCGTAAAGGTTCGAGCCGTAAGACTTCACCATCACATTCCGCTTGATCGTTGACCGTGTGACCTTATGCTTCATCCATTGGTCACGAATGTCTTTGTCTTTGGCTGATGTATCAGCTTCTATCTTCTGCCGTACAACCTCTGCCACAGATTCATAAAGGTCTTGAGGTTCATCTGATGGCACAAGACCTGTCAGCTTGCCCTCTTTCTCGTTGAGAGACAGACCACTGAAATGCTGGAGACCTGAGTTGCTCCCATCCAGTCCTATCGGAAACCCTGACTCATACTCGTAACCGTAAGTCATAACATTGTGCAGTTCTAAACAGGCCGCTAAGAAGCCAAAGGGCTTGTCTGCTTGGCTCCAATAGAGCTTGGTGGGGTCAGTACCGTCAAAGCTTGCTCTGAAGTCTACAGCGACCTCTCTGAGCTGTTCTTGGTGCTCGTTAACCCAAGCCAACCTGTCCTCGATGGATGCCTTACTGATCCTCTCAAAGTCGCCAAGGTCAGCGCACTTGATCGCCAGCCATTGCAAGCCTTCTTCGCCAATGGGCTTCTTGTTGTGCAAAAGCAGCATCGACTTGATGTGATCGCCGCGTTGGTGGCTGAAGTTAGCGACAGGATATACCCTGCCTCTGAAATCCCAGCTTGCACCGACCCAGAAAGCCCGTGTAGGCAGCTTGGCAAGTGATCTGGCGGTTCGTAGGTCTTGGAGCTTCAGAGCCAGCCCACCGTCAATCTCGCGGTTCTTCTGGAACAGTTCACGGGCTTTAAGAACCCAGCCTTTCTTCTCTAGCTTGTCCATGTCATCCCAGTTGTCAGGGAAGGGCATCTTGTCGAGCTTCTCAGCATGGGGAAACTTGGCGAAGGTCTTGTTGTTCTCCCATGCCCACTCGACAGCCTCAAGCACTGGCACGTTGATCTCAAAGGGTGTGTTCTGGATCAGGTTTAAAGCTCTAAGCATCTCAGACATCGAACCGTCAGCTAATGCTGCTTTGACTAACTTGCGCTGCTTGGCACTGGCACCTCGTACAATGGGAACCTGTGCTCCTAATGCACTATCGAGATACATACCAGCCGTGCGCTTGTGAGGCTCGTTGTTCACTAGGTCATCAAAGGTCTGCCACTGGACGGGCAAAACCGTCATTGGCGTGAACATAGGCTCTAGCCATGAGGCGTTCTGGTTGAACTCTTCGAGTCTGCGCTTGTTGTCATCAGACATGGTAATGTATCTGTCTTGACCAATTCTCTCAGCATCAAAGTCAACCCATTGCAATCCCATACGCTTAGATGTCTTTAAGCCTCTAGCTGTGACCTTTGTGCTTTCCCAAGTGTCAAAGACATCCGTTGCAATGACGACAGCATTTAACAGTAATGAGCCAACCTTAACGCATGTCTCTTTAGTCCAAGGTTCTTTGGTGTGTCCTTCCTTGGTAGCTATGTTCTTCAAAGCCTGTTCTCTGTACTTGCGAGAGGTGTGATCCCTCATGACCTTGGCATAAAGTCGTTTCTCTAAGTCATTGTCCTGATCTCTAAGCCATCTGCCCCACTGTTCCATCTCTACACCTCTGCCCATCTCGACAAGAGTTGAGGCGACAGTCTTTCCACGACCAACAGCATCTAAAGCTATCGACAAAGCTATTACAGCCATAACGCTTGTCTCTAAGCCTTCGATCTCTTTAGTCCATGTAAACTGTCTACCAGAGCCAGCCGTTTGTTGATCATGGATCACAGAGTCCAGATACTTAGTTACTGCTTCTTGATACTTATCAACGATAGGCAAAGCTGCGTTTGTCGCACTAAGGTTTTTATTCTTGTCGAGGCGTTTGAGGTATCTTCTTCGGCCTCTTAGCTGCATTGCTTTCTCTTGTCTTAACTCAGCAATGACTTCGGGTGACTGATGATAGTTGTTGTAGATTTCTTTTAGCTTGTCGAATGAACCGAGGGTGCTTCTTGGTGTCATTTAGATCACTCCTTCGTGGCTGTGGCGTACACAGCGTGTGTGTACTAGGTGGACACAAAAATAAGTCCTTGTATTACTTGTATTTCCACTTGGAGCGATTTAGACCGTAAAACACTAAAAAAGCCCCCTTGGAAAACCAAAGGAGCTTCTTATTTTAGGCATTTGTTTTGGGCTGTTAATACCCTATTTTTATCATTCTTTATGTTACAAAATAACAACTGTAACAGGATTTAATACTTTTAAGGATGATACTAGGTAACATGTGATTTAGGACTCTCTCGTAATGCGATAACGGTGCCACTCGTTGAAGAGTTCTCTTGCTCTCATAAGTTCGTCAGCCCACTCAAAGCTAAACCGAAGACCATTCTGCAAGAATGACTCTAACCATTCATCAGTAGCCATGTAACCGTTTCTTTCCCTTGCTTTACTAACACCAGAGGGCGTATCAATCACGACCTTCGTGATCACAGCGTTAAACTCTGCGTCCTTTACAAGCTGTGTCGCCGCTTTGTGGGTCACATACAACTCACTAGCGATATCTGCGACTGTCCGAGGCTGTTGATCACCAGCAGCAAGACACATGAGCCTTTTGAACATGCGTCTTGATTGTGTTGAAGCCCAAAACCGCCTTGCGTTTTCTATTGTATTATCCGCAATAATGGATTGCTGTCGTTGGTGTTTCCGTAGATCAACCCGTAAAAGCTCCATGCCATAACTAAACCAAAGAACGTCATCGACTTCTGCAATGCTTTGCTTAGTAAGTGTGCTTTTCTTCCTGTTACCATTTATGTCAACAAGCTTAATGGACTTTCGGTGACTAACATCTTGCATTTTAAGTCGTTGAGTGAGTGCTTTCTCTAACATCGTGTCGACTCTCCCTTCACTTTTACTGTTACTGTTCATGCCACTGCCCCTTGAGTCAAGCCTGTGCCAAGCTCATCTGATTTCCTCATGACCTCTTTCACTGTACCAGCCTTGAGCTTGACGTACTTGCTTGTCGTTTTAAGGTTCGAGTGACCCATCACTTTGCCAATTACTAAGCTTGTAATGTTCAAGTCGTTAGCAAGCCGAGTCGCAAACGTGTGTCGCCAGATATGAAACACAACGTCCTTATCGTCCTTACCGAACACCTTGACCCGCATCTCTCTCCAAGCCTCGTAGAACGCCTTTTCATTCCAAGAGTCCCAAAGGTACTCCAAGGACGCTACAGCCTGTGCAGCGGTCACGTTAAGCGGTACATCGCGGGTCTTGCGCCCTTTGCCGTTCCACTTAGTCTCAGGCAGGTGAATCCATTGGTCTCCGTCCTCATCAAGCCACAAATGAGCCTTGCCGGATTGCAGTTGTAATATCTCGCCGAGCCTCATGCCTGTGTGCAACGACAAGAGGCTCATGTGATAGGCGTAAGGCACCTCGTTGTTGCCTTTGAGGAACCGTAAAATGCGCTCGATCTTCTCAGGCGTAAAATAGAGTTGCCTTGCAGAGTCCTCGTCATAAAGATCGACAGAGATAGGCCGCTTGCAATACTCGTTGTCGTAAGCAAACCTCATGATCTTGCTGATCGTCACGCCATGCCTGTTGGCAGTCGTAACGGCTAGGCCGACCTCGGTGACTAAGTGATCCATGTAGAACAGGACATCGGATGCCCTGATCTTGGTTAGCTTCTGATCACCCATGCCTTTGTAAGCTGCAAAGCGTCTAGCGCAGCCGAGGCTATACTCGACATGCTGCTTCTTGCATGAACGCCAGATCAGGTTCTTGTGCTCTTCTACGAACCGTAAAAAGGTAGGTTTGGAATCTGTCATGTTGATCTCCTATCCTCTGTGACCACCATCCAACAACGCTTGCCCATTGCTGCCTCTGTCATTATCCGCTTTTCATCTGACGGTATGTGATCTCGTTGCCAACCACCTTCAGTCCAATCTGCCGCACCCATGCCCTCATCCATTGTGCGAGTTAAAACAGCCCACTCAGCGTCAGATAGGTTGATGCGATAGCCTTTCTTTAAGCGTGTTACTTTCATGATGTCTCTCCTGTCTCCAACATGCCATCCAAGAAGAACAAGCTGTTGATTGGGCGATAACCTTTGATCTGGTGTCGCTCACAGATATCCAAGGCTTGCTCTGCGGCTGGGTAGGCGTGGGTGGCGTTGGTGATCGGTTCACCGTCCAGCCCCACACAATAGATAACCGTAAAATCGTCCGTGGTGTTTTTCATAATTGTGTAAGTCATTAGCTTGCTTCCTTCCATACCAGCTCAAACGCTGCCTGTTTTCCTACCAAGTCACTAATCTCGACACCGTAATGCGAGGCGATGCCAACGACATAAGCCATTGATGGCACCACGCGGCCTTTCTCCCACCGCTGGACGCTCTGTTGACCCGACCCAAGAGCAACCGAAAGTTGCTCCTGTGTTTCGTTGTTGCACTCTCGTAAAACGCGGATGTTCTGTGCTAGGTGTTTCATTGGGTTGACTCCTTTAACCGTAAATCGAGGTGGGCATCTGATCCCACTCGGTGCGCTTCATGCGCCATTTGATGTTGGTAATTGGGGTGCAGCATCGGACATGCTTATGCCCGACCACTGCCCAGATTAAACGACAGCCGCAGACCGGCAGTCGTAGGTTGTAAATGTCAGCTTTGAATAGCTTGGCTGTAGACCAAGCCTTTTCCTTTGGTTTTGGTGTGTGCTTGCTCATAGCGTCACCCCCTGCATTGCGTAAGTGTAGCCCTCGCACCACTCCGACCAGCCCTCGCGCCAGTCGTTGAGGGTGTAAGGCGTAAAGTCGTTACCGTGGTCACGGTTGATTTCGTCAAGAATGTCGTTGACCGTAAAACCGTAAATCGTGCCAGTTTCGAGGCATTTGACCTTGTACTTGCTCATGATCACCCCCTAGTAAGCCAAGCCAGCGCGGTCACATAACCGCACATAGCGCGACAAGACGTTGCCCATGCGGGTCAGCGTTGAGTCATCAAAGCTGCTAAGAATGTCGCTCATGACCTCATCGTCATCAGGTAAACCCAAGCCAGCCTCGAAACCCCACTCTGTCGGGATGTCGGATGCTCTGAACCGTAAAACGTCACAGATGCGGAAATGCCAATGCAACGCGGTTCCCCATTTGTCATGCCAATCGTCCAAAGCCATTTCGATGCGTAGTTCTCTAAACTGTTTCATGATCACCACACCCCATCTTTTACAAGACGCACATCGCGTTGACCGTACTCAGTAGCAACCGCCCAGTCGTTGACCCAGCCCTTCGAGCCGTGATCGCTGATGACCTCATCGCCTTCGTTCCAATGCACTAGGTAAGCCCAGCCCATCGACTGTTTGTCGTGGTCAGTAATGTAAACCGTTGCCTCATCGCAAGCGGTAGCCTCAGACCAAAGCGCGTCAAGGTGCTTCGAGCCTTGGCGTGTCATGGCTGGCTCGTCATCGCTTTCATAATGCACCGCGACCGTATAACCTGCCTCAAGCGCAGCTTGGATAAGCTGCCGACCAGCGTTAAGGGTGCTCATGATGCACCCCCTTCGACAACAGGACAGCCGCAGCCGTAACGATCAAACACCGCCTCTTTCCAAGTGCCTTTCTCATCCAAACCACACTCACAATCTGTTTCCCTTGTAAAGCTCAACGCCTCACAATGTGACCGATCAACGGTGATGGTTAGGATGTGACCGCGTGGCGACCTTATGCCTAGCTCATGCACAAAGTGACCGTTACGCTGCATATCAAGGTCAAAGTCAGCTTCGCCAACGATCTCATTTGCGACAGCGTTTGGACACCAAGCAGCCAAGTGATCTAGGCCGTGGTTCTCGGCAAGCTCTGAAAGCTCTAGGCCGATAAGGTCAACGCCTTTCTGTGTGATAAAATAGTTATTCATGATATGCCCCCTTCGTCATCAATAAGTGGTGAAAAGATCAAGCCAATGCCGCCGCCGCCGACCATTGTCGCGCAGCCAATCGCCAGCACCATTGGCACGGCTCCGGCAAGACCCAGATAGAAGATTGCGGTAGCCGCGCCCAGCGACATTGAGCCGAGCGCAAGCGTTAGTTTGTGTAAGGTTTTCATGTTTAGAACTCCCCCACAATAAAGGCTGATGAATTAGGAACCTCAATAACCGTTGTATGGTCTCTTATGGTGTCCATGTCGGGGTAGTCTTCGGAGTCATAGCTTGCGTGGAACTCATCAATACAAGCGTATTCGCAGAACTCGCAATCAATGGCGATAACGTCCAGCCTGTCGTAACCGCTGCCCAAGTCCTCAGAACGCTCGACAAGGTACGCATAAAGCGCACCAAGCCCTTTGTACGACCAAGCGTCAGCCCTGCCGTGATTGTGGAAGGCATCGCGGAACATTGTTTCGGTGATCTCTTGATAAATCATGACTATGCCCCCATCGAAGTAAGTTGAAACGATGTAGTGTAGTCGTTTGCACGGCTTGGCTTATCGCCAGCCAACGACAAGAAGTAGGTCTTGCCGTTCTTGAGTTGTGCCATTGTGTTAGTGATAAGGCACTCAACGTCACGCGGCATAAAGCCGAGCTTTGCAAGGTGCGGGATCAACTGCGCTTTGCAGTCCATTAGTTTATATGATGGATGAATGACCTTTAGGGTAAAAGTCGGAACCTTAGTTACTTGTGTCATCGCTGGAACCTCCGTGCGACCTGATGTCACAAGGTTCTAGCGA
>Ga0181393_1000705_pt1 | contig 12342 bp, 9 predicted proteins | sample 16SPOviralmetaG_FD_130122 | JGI IMG/M metagenome (GOLD analysis project Ga0181393, IMG submission 130122) | Marine viral communities from the oligotrophic San Pedro Time Series (SPOT) site, San Pedro Channel, CA, USA - 16 SPOT_SRF_2010-10-21 | ecosystem: Environmental > Aquatic > Marine > Strait...
ATAAATAAAAAAAGATAAAACAATGAATTTTAACAATAGAACATACGCAATATTTAATATTTCTGAATTAGAAAATATTAACTACAGTGAAGTATTACAAGATAGTAAGGATAGTGTTAGAAAATCAAATGACGATAGTTTATTTATATTAACTTGGTTAAATGATGCAATTCCTTCATTCATTAGTAATAATTCAATCTCTTCAACATGGAGTGGAGATCACAGTCAAGTACTTGAAAAATTAAATGAAAGTAATTGGGCAGTTGATGAGGAAATATTTATAGGAAATTAATAAAATTAATTAAATAAAAAATAGGATGCTATATATAGTGTCCTATTTTTGTTTTTTTAGATTTTCTAAAACATCTCTAAGCTGAGCGGCATCTTCGTACCTTTCTTCTGATAATGCTTGCTTTAATGAATATTCAATAAGTTGAATTTGATGATCGTTATCTACCTCAACAGTAGATTCATTATGTCTATTTACTTTAGCTATTAATCTATCTAGCTCTTCTAAGTGTTCTTCTAATACTTTTTTGCTCTTGATTTTTAGTCTGCGGTTTTCGAATAACATTCCAGAAAAGAATCCAATTATGATAGATATAGTTGTTATTATATAATAGAACATTTAATATTATATGTTATTACGATATTATGTTTTTTTTAACTTCTAGCCTCTCAGGGGAAAAGCATTTGAATATATATTACTGAATAAATACCCATAAAGTGGTAAAAAAAATAAAAAATTAAAATGGCACAAAATTTAAACAATGGACTCAATCGTTTTGATGTTGATGAATTAGTTTTAGGAACAACTGACCCTTCGGTATCTGGACTAACTGCACCAGAACTTCTTGATATTATGAATTATGGACAAGGAGTTAATAGACAAGACGTTGAAAGTGGAATTTATATAACTGAAAGTACTAGAGATGCCTCTGTGACAACTGCTACAGAAATAGTTGTCTGGGCTTTATATTTCGATGGAGCAACGTGGGGCTGGATAGAATATCAAACTCTATCTTTAGCTGATAGTGATTTTGCAAATGGACATGCGCTTGCATGGAAAGATCATAGAGATCATGGTACACTTTTAAAATTCTATTTCCAATCAACAGACTCAAATGCAGGAATTACTCTGCATCCTATTAAAAAAGTAATTTTAACATCTTCACACAGAGATGGTGAAAGCGACTTAAAAGAAGACTTTATTAATTGGTATAGTAACACAGTAGAATATGATCAAGCTGTGGGAGTTACTCAGTTAGAAACAAAAAACTTTGACGGTTATAAAAGAATTTATCATGACTTATCTTCATATGCAGTAGGTGATACTTTTTCATTTACAGTTGAAGGATCAGTAGATGACGCAATAACTTATGCTAGAGTCGTTGAAGAATTCGACTGTACTTATACATGGAATGCATCAACTGAAACTACTACAATTTCTTTTGAAGTGCCTTATGGCCCAACTAGTAGTCCTTATGACTTAGCATCAGATTCATTTCATACATGGTATAGTTTAGGTGATGCGCCGGCTGTTCCGTTTCAAATGACAGTTAATGTTGGAAAAGGTCAAGAAAGTTTTTGGTTACCTTTTTGGACAGCAACTACTGATACAGAGACTTTAAATGAAAATGCCCCATTTGATGGTCAATATGACTTTATAATAGATTGGGGAGATGGTAGTCCATCTGAACACATTACTAATTCAGATTTTCAATTATATAATAATTCACAATATAATGGATCTTTAACAACACGAGGTGGAAGTCAGCCAGATTCTGACAACACCTACAATCTTAATAAAAAATATTTTATGTATGATGAGGCTTATGTGCTTAATCACAATTACCCAAACACTACAGCAGGTACAAATACATATCAAATAAGTATAACAGCTAAAAAATTCGGTGGTTTTTACTTTGGTGGTTTAGCCGATGATAATCTAAATGTTCCACAGGACATGGAAGAATTTACTACTACAGAAATAATAAATTATCACAATGGTTCAAGCAATCCTGTAATGCGTTCTAGGGCGCAAGTTACTTCTATTGATAATTGGGGAAGTATACCTTTCCAAATTTTAGATGGATCATTTAATTTATGTATTAACTTAGACGTTTTAGCAGATGATGTTCCAGATTTATCTAACTTAAAAAGAAAATTACTTAGAAACACGTTTGCATTTTGTCTTAATTTATCGAATTCAAACCATAGTATAAGTAAATGGAATGTAGAAAAAATATCAAGTATGGGATCAATGTTTTATTGTTCAGTTTTATTTAATGTTCCTTTAAATACAAATGAAGTTACTCTCTCAAATGGAGATAAGTATTTAGCATGGAATGTTAGAGACAATCTAATTTTTGCGCAAATGTTTGCAGGAAGTGTTACAATAGGAGATACTCAATTTTCACAAGACTTAAATTATTGGAATATGAATTCTGCAACTGATTTATCATACATGTTTAGTGATAGTTCATTTAATGGAAGTGTTACTCCGGAACAGGTATCTCCATATGCATTAGGTTGGAATCCAACATCTGGTTTACCAAGTCAATGGCAATCATGGTCATTTATTAATACAACATCAAGTGGTGCTAGGACTCTTAGAGCAATGTTTAGAAGAAATCATACGTTTAATCAAGATGTTAGTGAATGGACATTTTGGTATGGCTGGAATAATTCAGGAATAAGTATAAATACAACAGAAATGTTTGATGGTTGTAGTGCATTTACATCAAGTGTAGGAAGAAGTCAAATTAATATTAAAGATGAATCTGGCAATTCAATTAATGTCTATGCTTGGGATCTTACTTATGTTAGACACGCTAGTAGAATGTTTAGATTATGTCAAGAATTTACAGGAGGGAATATAGGAACTATATTTCCAGTTGGATCTATAGTTGAAAATATAAATGAAATCCTTGCACACTGTGTAAAATTTAATGCTAGTGTCAATGATTGGGACGTATCTAATGTTTGGGGTATGTCTAAGTCGTTTAAAGCTTGTTTACAATATAATCAAGACATGGACAACTGGGTAACAGATAGTGCACAATATATGGATGAAATGTTTGCATACGCTGCTAATTTTAATGGTGTAATAAAATCAAACCCATATGATCAAGCTAAATGGAATACTAGTAATGTTGAATGGTTCCAAGAAATGTTTAAAGGATGTGTTACATTCAATCAACCTTTATTCGGATTTGACTTTTCAAAAGCATTTTCGATGCATGGTCTTTTAAAAGATTGTTCATCTTATGATCAAGATTTTTGGGCATATACTTATTTTCAAAATGGAGGAAACGCATTAGGTGCTAATGCATATGATACTGGATCAGCTTCATCATCAAATAGGTTCCAAGTAAAAGATCCTTTACATAATCACTGGATGGAAAACTTTATAGAAAATACTGCATATTCTCAAAGCGATGTTAATAATATCCTTAGCATCTTAAGAGGTAAATTAGCAGATTTAACTACCACAAATGTTGATAATAGTAATGCGCCTTATGTAACTTACCCAAATGGACAATATGTTGGTTATCCTGGTGCTTTAGTAAATTTACCAGTTGATCCTTCATCTGCGGCTGCATCTGATATTACAGCATTAAGAGCTATGGGATGGTACGTAGGAGATTTTGCTGGTACTTTAGCAGACGGACCAACTACTTACACGGTAGCAACTACTGATTTTTCATGGGATGAAGGAGATTATACAAATCTAACTAGAATTTCAGGTATAATTCATCCACAAAACGGTGGAACATATTCTACAGGAGAAGCTACAGTTGAACTTGAGAGAGTTTATAAGAATTATCAAGGAGCTGATGTTGAAATGACAGACCTATTTGAATTAGAAGACATTGGTGCACCATACCCAGGATCATCTAATAGATATTATATTAGAACAGGTGGTTCTTACACATCTAGTCAAGGAGGATGGGTTTATGATGGTGAAAGTCATGCTAAACACACTGACATTGTATTTCAACTAAAAGTTAATGATTCAAATGGTGGATTTAATAGAATTAATTTACAAGGTTCTTTAACTAATATTGCACCTTCATTAACAGAAACACCAAGAACTGTATTATCAGGTGGTTCACCTAATTTAGGTATTCCTTATAATGGAAATGTTACGGATTCTGCTGGAAAAACATTTAAAAATTTCCTACATATTAAAAAGAGTATTTTTAATAACATGGTGAAAAATAATACAGGCTTAGATAGACAGCTTTTTTATATCAACATAGGACCTCTTACTCATAATGGTTCCGGTAATAAAATACGTAACGGTAGTGGAGATGCTTTCCCTGAAAATGTCGAAGGAGTTTTCCCAGTTCTTACATCTGTTAGAAAGAGAATGGGATGGTATAATCAAACGGATGGCCATTTCGAAAGTAAAGGTACTGGTAATTATCAAATAAGTCCAAACAGTCCTGCTGGTTATTTAAATAATATTGGATGGGATTATATGAGTAGGTTTAAATGGGTCTATACAAGTAACTTACTAGAGGGAGGCCCTAAATTTTATCTAAAATATGAAGAAGGTACGGGTACTAATAATGGTTACGAAATTACTTTCAATGCTAGCTCAAATAAAGGTATGCATAATGAAAATAACTATTGGAATAATAGTCACAATAATTATAACACAGGTAGTGGAAGTAATAAAAAGTATTATAGAAAGGCATGGTGTTACACTATTAAATATAAATTACATGATGCTTGTTTAAGTAACGTTAGTTTAAATGGACCTGGTAGACTTCAATCAACAGAATACGAATTAAATATTATTGTTAGAGATAATTTAAAATAGTAATATAAAAAAATTAAAATAAATATTAAATAAAAAAAGTAAAATAAAATGGCACAGAATTTAAATAGTTATGACGTTAATCTCTTCGAAGTAGGAGATGGATTAGACGTTATAGGAGTATCTGCTCCCACGGGAGTTCAAGACATCGGGATTAGTAGACAATTTGGAGAAGCTGGTTTTTATTTAAACACAGATGACGTTGTTCAAATATGGTTTAAATATGATGATAACGCAGGTAACATCCAATGGCAACTATACATGGAGTTAGATCCAACAGATGAACACTTTAACGATGGAGATATTCCAGGAGCAATGATACCATGGTCGAATCATGAAACATTTGGTAGTGTACATAATGTATATTTTGTAACAAACAATTCAACTCACAGAGTTAGGTTACAGGTAATTACGGATAACGTTCATGTAGATTATCAACCAGGAAATAATGACTTTGAGGAACAATTTGTTTCTTTTGATGGAGACACTTCAGTTGTAGGAGGTTTAACAAGTGATGTTGGAGGATATGTAAGAGTAGATCATGACTTAACAGGATATGAACCAGGAGATAGTTATACAACAACTATACAAATAGGTGAAGTTGATTCTGTAGTTAGTATGATGGATAGATTTAAAAATTTATATTCTATATATGAATATGATCCACAAACTGGAAACTGTACTATTGATTTTATTGTGCCTGAAATAAAAAATAATAAAAGTAGGTTTCATTCATATGTTAGTTTAGGAGGTGTTAATATGGCAACTACTGGTATATTTCCACCAGTTCACAATGGTATGACATTGACTGTAAAGGTTGGAGATACACTTTATGGAGATGGTACTCTTAGATATAGACTTCCAATGACAGGAACTTTTGTAATAGATTGGGGAGATGGTACTCCACCAGAACAATATACTGGAACGAGTGCAAGAATTCACCATCCTATTCACACTTATGCAAGTGCAGGCCAATACGATATTAAAATAGCAAATGCAACTGGTATTACTTTTACACATCATTATGGAACTGAGAGAACATTGTTCCATACAAATGCAGTTGGACATACTGTAAATAATTCACCTAGAAGATATATAGAAGATGATGATGTAGCAAATGTTGGTCCTATTGAAAAAAATGATAGTTTTGAAATACTTACTGGCACTAATGTAAGTGGAGTTTCAGTGAGTGCAACTGGTTCTACTTTAACAATAGTTGACACTAGTGGAAAAGACTGGAGTGGTTATTTTGATGGATCTAGATTTAACAGTTTATCAACTGTAACTAGACAGGTTGGACAGGTTTCTCTTAGAATAGGGAACACAAATAAAGATGAGCAATTCGCACCTGTACAAAGCGTATTATTTGATGGTTCAAACACAACTACTGTAACTTTAGCATACGGTAAGCCAATGGGCCACACAAGATGTATTGAAAATGAAATCGGATACTCTAATAGTAGAAATTGGTTACAAATGAGAGGTGGTATGAGAGTATATTATGGACCCGCTGACATTAATCAAACTTTAAGTAATTCTGTATGGCAAGGTAATTCTTGGGATCTTGATAGAAATATACCTTATTATGTAGAACCTAATAAAATTATAGATATAAAACAATGGGGAAACATTTCTTATATTTCTGTAAAAGGTTTAATGGAGAAAGCACATAATTTAGATATTTCTGCAACAGATTCTCCTGATTTTTCAGGACTTGCAAATTTAAGTTATTTATTTATTGGGTGTAGTTCTTTAACAGATCCTAATAAAACTTTAGAGGCAGAAAACGTTATTCCTTCCTCAGCTACAAAAATAGATTATGCATTTCATAGTTGTACAATATGGAGTCCTACTGATTTATCAAAATGGGATGTTAGTAATGTTAAAGACTTTACTATGTTATTCTATCAATGTTATGATTTTAATCCTATTGGAATACATCTTTGGGAATTAAAAGAAAAAGTACCAGGATCGCCTGGTGTTATAACAATGACCTCAATGTTCGAAATGTGTTTTTCATTTAATAGAGATTTAAAAACTAGTTATGTAAATGGAACTTTAAGATGGAGTACACTTAATGTAAAGGACATGGGTAAAATGTTTAAGGGATGTTATCTATTTAATGGAGATATATCTAATTGGGACGTTTCAAGAGTACAAAATTTTACTCAGTTTTTAGACTGTTGGCATGGAGCTGGAGACCAAAGTCATCCAAATTACTCAATAACAGGTGGTGTATATAATCAGCCAATGCAAACTGTTTCAAATACAGTAAGTGGTTATACTGGAGCTGCATGGGCTGCTTGGAAAACTACTCTCTGTCTAAACATGGGTTATATGTTTAGAAATCAAAGATTATTTAACCAAGACATTAGTAATTGGGATGTTAGTCTAACTACACAGTTCTTCAGTATGTTTAGAAACTGTTTTGCATATAATCAACCTATGAATACTAAACATGTTACTTCAGTAGCTGGATATTCATATCTAGGGTGGAGAACTCAATCTGCTAGATCATTTGCTTATATGTTTACTGGCGCGCGTTCATTTAATCAACCCATATCTAATTGGCAGACTGACAACGTGGTTGAAGGAGCTAATTTGACTAATACTCAAAAAGGTCACGCACAACTAAGTGCATTTTCTTCTATGTTTAACGGAGCTTGGAGTTATAATCAACCAATGGTATCACAGAGTGTTACTATTGCAAGTGATACGTGGGACGCATGGAATATGGAAAATGCAGCCTCCGCTATATCTATGTTTAGATATGCAGTTAGTTTTAATCAAGATCTAAGTTCTTGGAATGTAAGTAGTTTAGAATGGGCTAGTACTATGTTTGAAAAAGCTATTAATTTTAATCAAGATTTAAGTACTTGGGGAACTAATGGAGATGGAACAATGAGTCTTAGACATACTGGTGGAATGTTTAGCGATATGAGAGACATGACCTATGGTAACTCATTTTCTACATGGAATTTTGATTCAGTATTTAATGCAATGGAAATGTTCAGACTCGTGTATGTCAGAAGTAGTAATGGTTATGACACTTTTAGAGAAGGAGGAGATATATACGATTTTCTTGGAGGAGTAAATATATCACCTCCAGGTGCGACTACTGTAATAGATTCTAACGCTAATTTAATAGCATACTATAGTGCATATGATACTCTTAATAATCTAACAACTAATACATCAAACACAGTTGATCATTATCCATTTGTACCAGATGTATCTAATTGGAGCGTTAGTTCACTTTCAAATGGAAGTTATATGTTTTCTAGAGCACATCCTGATTTTGATTTAGATTTATCAGCATGGCAGACTGATAATTTATACACTGCAAGAGCAATGTTCTATGCTTCTCGTGGTTTTGGAGGAATAGGTCTAGGTTCATGGAATACTATGAATTTATCATTAACTGGTCAAATGTTTAATGGTTCAGGTTTTGAAGAAGATATTTCAAATTGGAATGTAGAAAGTTTAACAGAGGCACATGCAATGTTTGGAAGTACTCCTAAGTTACTTGGAACTAATTTTACAAATTGGAAGCCTTTTAATTTACAAATTGCATCTGAAATGTTTCAGTATTCTGGAATTACCGATGGATTTGAAAATTGGACAACAGGCTCTATTGAAACTGCATATAGTATGTTTAAAGGAGCTAATAACTTTAACTGTGATTTAATAGCAGGCTCACAATATACTGATTCTGATGGAAATGTACACGTTGTTTGGGATTTACATAATGTTGCAAGGTTTGATGCTTTTATTGTTGGTAATTCATTTAATGGAGATGTTAGTAACTGGGAACTTACAAGTATGGTATGGGGACCTTCTTTAATCCAATCTTCAGTATTTGAAGGAAATGGTGTAGAATCATGGAATATGAGTTTAGTTAGAGGTTTTGGTACTAGTACTGGTCTTGGTCTATTCCCTTATAATAATATTACAGCTGCGAAATATAGTCAAATACTTACTAATTGGGCTACTATTATTAATTCAACAGGTTCTTTAGTAGGAGACTTTACCACAACACATCCTGATTCTTTAGGAGGTAATAATAAGTGGGTTCAAGGAGATCCTATAAAAGAGAAAACTCTTAGCCAAGCATGGCTCGATGAAACTGTATATCAATACATAAAAACAGTTAGCTTTGGCAATGCTCAATATACTGCAGCTGCTGCAGCTAAGAAAACTATTTTAGAAAACGCTGGATGGGTTTTCATAGATGGAGGTCAATTATAAAATAAAATTAAATGTAATAAAAAAGGGAACATTGTTCCCTTTTTTATTTTAAATATATAATATAAAATATGAAAATAGCCGTAACTATTAATGTTGGTAACTTTTCCATTTGGTCTAATGGAGTTAATCAAAATGCAATTTATTTGGCAATGCTTCTAAAAGACGCAGGCCACGATGCTCATTTATTATATTCAACATATAATAAAGATAATAGAACAAAGGCTAGTTTAGATACACTAAATCTAGATGTTAACCATATTGACTTAAAAGATGCATTCAATGAACCATTTGATGTGATTATTCAACTAGGTTTAAGCATTGAAGAATATATGCTAAATGCTTTTAAAAAGGTAAATCCTGATTTAAAATTTGTTTCTTATGAATGTGGAAATCATTTTATGATTGATAGTGAAAAAATTATATATGGTCAACATGAGTCTAAAAATACAAGAAAAATAACATATGCTTCACCAGATCAAATATGGTGTATTCCTCAAATGGAACATAGTAATTTATCTTATTATGAATTTAAAAGAAAATGTGATAAAGGAACAGTAGTTCCATTTATATGGGACCCTATTGCATTAGAGTTAGATGCAAAACAAAATAACTATACAACATATACTAAAAGAGATTTAAAGAATATAGCGGTAATGGAACCAAATATTTCTATGATGAAAAATTGTATATTTCCAATAGTTGCTTTAGAAAAATTCGTTAACGAATCAGACTATGAATTAGATAGAATATATTTAGTAGGTGCAAGTAAACTTAAAGATAGAGAACCATTCAAAGATTTAATTAGACCTACTGAATTATTAAAGAAAAAACTAATGACAGCTGAGGCAAGAATTCAAACAGGTAGAATGATTAATAATTATGCTGATATTGTTTTTAGTTGGCAATGGGAAAACAATTTAAACTATTTATATTTAGATGTTGCTTGGATGGGATGGCCAGTTATTCATAATGCAACTCTTTGCCAAGACATTGGATATTATTATGAGGCGTTTGATGCAAGAAGCGGTGTAAGCGCATTAAATAGAGTACTTAAGAATCATAATAACGACAATGATTATTTAGAAATAAATAGAAAAAAAATTAAAAGATATACTAAAGAAAATAAACAAATTGTAAAAATATACAATGAAATGTTACATGATTTAGTAAATGATAAATTTAAGAAAAGAAAATATAATTGGAAAACTAATACTACTTCATAATATTTATAGAAACAGATTTTACTTTACTTAATATTCCTATAATTTCTTTTTCTAATTTAATTGGAATTTGTAAATAAAATTTACAGTTAGTTGAAATATCACTATAGCCTATTTTAATCTCATTTCTTTTTATTATTTGCATGACTCGATTCATGTAAGGGTATTCTACCTCAAGCATATATTCAATACAAATTTCCTTTTGAATTATATTGGCGCACTCTATCGATTGCTTAGCGGCCTCTTTATATGCCCTAATCATACCACCTTTTCCAAGTTTAATTCCTCCAAAAAATCTAACTACAACACATGCACAATATGTAAGTTCTTTGCTTTTAAGTTGACCAAGTATTGGAAGTCCAGCTGCACCTGTTGGTTCTCCATCATCTGAACACTTTTCAATCTCACATTTTTCACCTAAAACATACGCCCAACAATGGTGATTTGCTTTAGGATGTACTTTTTTAATATCGTTTAAAGCTTCCTTAAAATCATATTCATCTTTAATCGGAAACATATATGCAATAAATTTACTCTTTTTTTCTACATATATGTTTTCAACTTCTCTAACGATTGTAAAATAATTCATATTGTATTTATTAAACTTTTTTTAAACATGATATATAATAAATATGAAAACAATATATGCATTTGATGTAGATGGAACACTCACTCCATCAAGATTAACAATGGATCCAGTATTCAAAAAGTTTTTCTTAGATTTTTGCAAATATAATTATGTATATCTAGTAACAGGTTCAGATAAAGACAAAACTATCGAACAAGTTGGAGAAGAAGTTTGGAATGCAGCGGCAGGTTGTTTACAAAGTTGCGGAAATCATATTTTTGTAAAAGGAAAAGAAGTTTATAGAAATAATTGGAATCCAGGTGAAGATCTTATTAAATTATTAAAATCTTTTTTAAATATTAGTAAATGGAAAAAACAAACTTCTAATCACATTGAAATTAGAACAGGTTTATGTAATTTTTCAGTTGTTGGTAGAGATTGTACACAAGAACAGAGAGATGAATATGGAGAATGGGATGATATTAATAAAGAAAGACTTGATATGGCTGCAATAATAAATGAAAGCTTTCCAGAATTAGAAGCTTCAGTAGGAGGTCAAATCTCAATTGACATCCATCCAAAAGGAGCAAATAAAAGCCAAGCCAAAGAATGGATCTTAAATAAACATAAAAATACTAAAACAGTTATTAGATTTTATGGAGATAAAACAATGGAAGGTGGAAACGATTATGATTTGGCCAATGTATTAGAACTTCCTCATAGAGTGTTTCAAGTAAACGATTGGCAAGAAACATATAAACTTTTAAAAAAGGAAGTCGATGGTTATAATTGACATCCACATGAAAACTTTTAAAAATGAAAGATGAAGTAATAGAATTTGAAGGAGCAGATGAAGAATCACTGGTTCTTGAAATGAAAGTGAGAGAAAGAGAGATGGGAACCCTATTGGTTAAAAAAACTATATGGGCTTTAGAAAATAACAAAGATGAATTCATATATGCAATACATGCAAAGGATGATTTTATAATGGCTATTAAAAGAAATAATTTTTTAGATGCATTAGAACACAATCTAGATAAAATGGAAGCTTATGAAGAATATGAACTTTGTAAAAAGGCAGTTGAATGGATAAACTACTTAAAAATAGAAGAAAATGTAAATGATAACCAATAAAAATTTACTTAAATTTAGACAACCTCTTAATATTGAATATATTCAAAAAAATATTTTAAAATTAAATAAAAAACAAACTTTAAATATATTAGATAAATATATTAAAGCTGATATTTTAGAAAAAGATAAAGGCTATTACGTACTTAAAAGAAATAATTAAAAATGAATGAGATAGATTATATTTACGTAGATATTATTTTAAAAGAAGCAGAGGCTGCTGACATTAGTAAAACGCTTATAGAACAATATGCTGCATATTATATTGCTGAAGATAAAGTAGATACAAAAGAAGCTTATAGAATAGCTATTGAAGAATTAAAGAAAGAAAGAGGCATTTTTAATGA
>Ga0181393_1000709_pt1 | contig 12327 bp, 16 predicted proteins | sample 16SPOviralmetaG_FD_130122 | JGI IMG/M metagenome (GOLD analysis project Ga0181393, IMG submission 130122) | Marine viral communities from the oligotrophic San Pedro Time Series (SPOT) site, San Pedro Channel, CA, USA - 16 SPOT_SRF_2010-10-21 | ecosystem: Environmental > Aquatic > Marine > Strait...
AACAAATGAATATTTACAAAATGAATCTAGACCAATTAGAAAACCTACACACCAAATTGAAAAAAGAAAATGCACAAGATTTACTAGAGAGGAAGACTACAATCAATGATGTTAGAGAAAGTCAAATTTCTGATAATATACAATTTCAAATTCGTGTTTACAATGTCATAAAACAAAGAAGACAAAATTTGGAATTTTTAAAATCATTGGCAAGTAGATGAATAGTATAAAAATAAAATTTGACTATTATCCCAAAAGGTGCTACTCTTTTATCAAGAGTAAATTTATTAACTTAACTAAAGGTAAAACAAATGATTAATTTAAAACCATATGATATGTATGACTCAAAAACAAAAACTTTAAGATTCTGTGACTTTCAGCATTATGTTAAACTTAATGCAGAATTTGAAAAACAAGGTTGGACAATAATTGATATTCAATGCCATGATGTTGATGGTATGGATTTCAAAAAGAGTAAGTATATCGCAGGAAAAAGATTTGTTGTGTCCCCTAACAAATTAGGAACAGTCAGAATTACAGTAACATGTGATACAGATGATTGTAAAATTGTTGCAGTTTATGGGTCAAATTATTTACACAAAGATTTTGCAATGTATCAACTTATGAAGCAAGAGGAACAATATTTAAATGAACATGGTCACACAATTCGCTAAAACTTTTATAATTATCAACAAGGGGGTCTTCATAGACCCCTTTTTTTTTGCTTAAAGAGTAAAAATAATTTATGCTAGTCAAATGACAAATGGTAGACAAAAAGGTGCATCTTTTGAGAGAAAGATTGGGAATATGTTGCTTGATGAATTGGGGATTAAATTTAAGAGAAATCTTGAGCAATATAGAACAAAAGATTTGGGGGATTTGATTACAGAAAATAATGATTTTCCATTTGTGATTGAGTGTAAGATTAGGGGTAAGGGAACAACCTACTCAATGGATTGGTGGGAACAAGTTACTAAGGCAACTCAAGGCATAAACAAAATGCCTGTTTTAATTTATCAATTAAACAGGTCACCCATTAGATGTGTTTGTGACTTGAATGTCATATTAGAAACTTTTGGGGGTCAGACTATATATCATCAAAACTTGGTTGAATTAACATTTGAAACATTTTGTATGATATGTAGAGAAATGTTAAATGATGGGATAATTAGAACAAACTAATAATAATCATCACTAAGAATAAAACACCTACTACTATTAATTTGCCTTTTCTATTCATGTTGCTGTTGCCACAACCACACTTGTCATAAATAGTGCCTATAAATGTTTTAATTTTTGATTTTATATTCTTTAATATTTGCATTATGAATCCTTATTGTAATGGGTTTTGTGAAAGATTTAATTCTTCCATTTGGAGTTTTAATAATTCCATTTCAGTATCTATTACTGCTATGTTAGTTTTCATTTCTGATATTGACTCATTGATTGTGCCAATCTCTGTGTTCTTCTCTCTTAGCTTGTCAGATATTTTTTTTGACAATGCTTCTTTATGTAATTCCATTTTTTCATATACGGGCATTAGGTCAACTTCTTGACTTATGACATATTCACGACTCTCAAGTTGTGCAATTCTGTTCTCAAAAACTCCGTATGCATAGAATCCTCCGCCTAATACTGAAACACTGCTGATAACGGCAATAAGTGCTGAAAAATGTTGTCTAATTAATTGCATTTTTTATTCTTTCTATTTTTAATAATAACTCATTTTGTTTGAGTCTATTGGTTCTAAGTTTCTTTTGATTGATTGCTATAGGGTCAACAATCATAGCTACATTTTGATATAGTTGTCTATTATCTACATATGTAGGTTGAGAAGTATAGATGTTTTGTGGTTTATAAAAAGGTTTATCAAGTATCATATTTTGACTATTAATAATAACATTAATGTTTTTCAAATCTGCTAAAACAACATCAGAAAATTTGACTTCAACATTTATACTAGGCTCATCTTGTACTAATTCAATAGATGGAGTTTCTTCTATATTTATAATTTCTTCAGCAAATGAAACATCATCTTCAATTATAGTTTCCTCTATTTCTTCTTCAATAACTTCTTCAATCATTGGCTCATAAGGAAACTGCTCTAATTCTTCATCAGTTGGGGTGACATCTTCTTCAATAACTTCTTCAATTATGCTGACATTTTCTTGCTCAGGTTCATCAGCAACAATCATTTCTTCATCTTCATAAATCATAGGCAATGGCATTAACATTTCTTCAGGCATTGGTTCATCAGTATACATGGTCAACATACTATCATCACTATAAAGTTCAATCATTGATGTATCATCATACATTTCCATACCCATATCCATATCCATTGGCTCATCAAAAGTTACATCCATATCCATTGGCTCATCTAATTGCATGTCATCAAAACCAAATTCCGTATAGTCTTGTGATAAAAAAAAATCATCATTGAATAAAATTTCAGGAGCAATCTCAATTAACATTTCTGTTTCAACAGGCTCTAAAAATATAAAATCAAAATCTTGTTCAAATTGTAAAGACTCAAATGTGATAGTTTCTTCAATATTGTCTGCTATGTCAGAAATATCATCATCAAATGTCAATGCAAACTCATTGTAAGTAACATAGAGTTCAGGGTTTTTGACATCTGCTCCATAATGATATTGTGGTTGGCTTGGTACACTAAATTCCATACGACTTGTTATACTATAGTTTGTTTCTGTGTTAGGTGGCACAACTATAATGTTTTCAGGACTTGCCACATATCCACATCCATTCCAACCATTTGCACAAACATCATCTATTGTGATAGTCTGTGTGACTGTTTGACCACTTGATGACTCTATATTCTGTATTAACTTTGTGGTCTGCTCGCTGCTGTTCCATGTCCACACATCTGCGGTATAGATAGAAGTGAATCCATCTTGTATTTCAGGTATCAGTAAATGGTCATTTAACTGTATTTCACTTTCCACATATTGTCCGTGGACTCCTGCAATAATATTATTCCCATGCCTTGTTGACTGATTACTACCTGTCCAACTCCCGTCTGTAAAATCATTGCTTAAAAGGTTCTGTGTTGTCGCACTGTATGCTGACCAAGTACTCGCCAACAATATAATATTGACCATTACACTCAATGAAAGTATTACACCAAGTATACATATTATTATCTCTCTCATATTTCATCACTTTGTTTCTTTATACATTCATGCCCTATGGTAATTTCCCATTCATTGATACCTAAGGGTTCTATTTGTTCATACATTTGCAAAGAGTCTGCATAGCCTGTAATCATGCAAGAATAATAATCTGCAAATCTTAAACTATGCTCAATTGGGGGCATACAGTTATCAGCTACTAAACTGCAAAAATGTATAAATAAAAAATATTTTGCCATTACCTACCTGTAGAATATTGTATTTGATTGTCTTTATATTCATCCATAATAGTTTTTCTTTTCATATACTCATCATAGTCAGGTCTTAATTTTGGATATTTTTCAAAAAAGAGTCTACTTCGCTCACCAATTAATGATACTCCACTTTCGTTAACCGGGCAGTAAGTACCTGCTGCCCACATGCTCGCCCAAACTTTAGGGTCATCACAAATCAAGGCGATTGCTGCCACGCTCATCCCTAAGTCTTTCAACAGCTTACTGTTCTTTCTCATTTCGCAGTTTTCATCAGTGTAGGCTTTGCCACCTGAGATACCAAAATTAAAAGTTTGTACTCCGGCTGACACTGACAAACTACAAGTATCAATGCCATTTGATAATCCGGGTGAACTTGCTGTAGGGGGTGCTGATTGCACATTAGATGTGGAGTTACTTGTTGTACTATTATCTACAGCAGTTGCTGCAGAATAAGTGTTATTATTGGTGGAATTCATGTCGCCGTCGATAAGCGTGTTTGAGCCTGAACTTGAATTTTGTGTATGCGAATGAGCAATGACAAAATTAAAAAAGACAAGGACAAGTATTAGTCCTAAAGTTATCATTATTTTTTTCATTTTTTAAACTTACTTAATGTGTTAATACCAAAGCTACCACCAACAATCGTCAACATGATATACCAAAACATTTCAGGTGCATTTTGTAGTAGTAACCAACCTTTTTCCATGTATGGAGCAGTCCAAGGTGTGAAATGACAAATTAAAATTCCTGTAAAACATAATGTGAGCCACTCGTCTTTTAAGGAATTTTCACTAGCTTTCACTTGTGCCTTTTTGACTTGTGCTTTTGCCAACTCAACCTGTTTTGTAACTTCCATAGACTTAATATCTAACTCTTTAGTCGCTTCAATCTCGGCAGCTCTTATAATTTTATTTTTTTCTATAGCGTGACTTGCTGCACCGATAACTTTATCAGCAACAAGTTTTGTTATGGGATTACTTAAAAAACCTAAAAATGGTAACATTATATTAACCTCGTTAATCCTACTAATATGGCTACGACACTCCCAATCCAAAAGACAGTCTTTACTGCTCCTTGTCCAAATGACATCTGTGTTTTTAGCTGAACTATGTCGTTAGAGTTCTTTTCCACGTCTTGATGGATATGCTCTAGTTTTTCAGCTAAATATTTTAATGTAATCTCATCATTTGGCATGGTTTATAGTTCCTATCTAAGAGATGAATGGGGTCATAGTTTATTGATTCAAAATACATTTATACCTCATCCCAAGTTTGTGTTGTTTCATTCCATTCGTAATGTTTACCATCAGTTGGCTCTGTAACAGGGCATACCCATTGACAAGTGCTTTCGTCTAATGTCCAACTTGCATAAGGTTGTTTTGGTATATAGGCATCTCGTGTAGAATCATAAACACCTTCTATAGTTGCAAAATTCTTTCTTTGTGTTCCTGCTCTGTAAGTTTCTTTAAATACATCAGATGTGTTGTATAAACTTCTTAAAAAATTACTACCATTTTCCTCTGTATTCCCTATGTCATCTTCAATTACATATATTGTTTTCACAACATTAGATGAATCAAGTCTTGCAAAATATTTCATGTTTTTTTCCTTATGCTGTGTAACTGCCACTACCTGTAAACTTCACAACAGTTTCACTTCCTGTTGTTGTTACTGTTGGACTACCTGTAGTTGTTCCTGTGTATTGTGATGTTAGCATTCTAATTATTACGACACCATTACCGCCATCGCCACCATTTGCCGGTCCGTAACCACCGCCACCGCCACCGCCGCCGAGTCCGTCTGTGCCTTGTGTACCTGTGCCACTACCTTGACCACCTGCACCGCCACCACCTGAGCCACCACTACCTGCGGTAGCTGCTTGTGTACCACCGCCACCACCACCTGCATAGGTTACTGATGAGCCTGTGATTTCATTTGCTAAACCATTACCTCCATTTGACGTTCCACCTGCAGAACCTGCACCACCTCCGCCACCTGCTGCCCAATTACCAAATGTACCACTAGAGCCTGAGCCACCATTATTACCTTGTCCCCCTGTTCCGTTACCACCCGGTTGGCTTTGGAATCCACCACCGCCACCTGAGCCACCATTTTTACCTGTACCTGAACCACCGCCACCACCTGTTGCACTAACATCAGAAATATCTGAACCTGATATTGTACTTGCACTCCCATTCCCTGATGGTCTTGTGCCACCTGCTCCAACAGTTATTGTGTAAGTTGTACCGACAGAAAAGACAATAGCTGTACTACCATAATTTGTGAGCAAACCACCTGCTCCACCACCACCCATAGCACTACCTCCATCACCACCTGCTCCACCCCCTGCGACTACAAGATATTCAATGTCTGTAGGTGTACGAGGTGTTGCTGCTGCAAAACCTCTGCTCTTTGCTGACCCTGCACCAATGGTACTTAATAATGGCATATTAACCTCCTATGCAAATTTACTTTGTGCTGCTAAAACTGTGTATGTAGCAGATGCAGTTTTTATTATGGTGAATGTATAAACATCAATACTATTTGCATTTCCTGCTGATGGTGCTGTCCCTCCTGACCATTCAGGTGTAACTGATGAACCATCAATTTGATAGGCATTTAAATAATATGCACTACCACCTTGTTTCATAAGTATTGCAAATGACATAGACTCACCATTACCCATTGTCGCATTTAAAGTTGTTGAGCCATCACCTCTAAAGTTTATTGTTCTGTTTGCTGCTTGGTCAACATTAAAAAATGATACAGCTTGTGTAAGAACATCATAATTAATTGTACCTGAAGTGCCACTTTCTACTGTTACTTTCTCTATAGCTTCTGCTATTGATGTTGAGCCTGTAACTGTTAAAGCATCGGCTATTGTAATTGAGTTTGCTAATTTATCACCTGTAACTTGGTCATCTGCTATGTGTTGTGTATCAATAGAGCCATCAGTATAATGTTCAGAGTTTATTGCATCGTCCGCTATTTTTGTGCCATCTATTGCATCGGCTGCGATAGATGCTGTGTCAACTTGTGCAAACGATAATTGTGCAGAGCCATCTGTTTTGAGAAAATAATTTGCTGTTCCATCTGCTTGTGGGTGCTTTAGTCCATCAATTACCACGTCGCCGGTGCCGTTTGGGGTGATAGCTATATCTCCATTTGTATCTGTTGATGTTATGGCATTGGCATCAAGTTGCAAATTATCCACCTTGATTGTACCTAATGATGATGAACCTGCATTAAGGTCTGCTAAATGACTCATTACTTCCCGGATGGCATTGTTAATTGTACTCGGCGCACACCCCTCGTTTATGTTTACTCCACCCACATCTGTATTAGAGTTTGCGGTTGCAGAGTAGTCTGATATGGCATCTTTTGACATATTCTTTCCTTTCTATTGTGATTATTTAAATAATTCCATTGTTGGTGCTGTTGTATTTTGTGCAGCTACAGAACCTACTACAGATGGAATAAATTGTTGAATTTGACCTGTGAAAAATTGTTGATATTTGGGGTCACGAATTCTATCAATTATTTGTGGATTAGCTTCAGTTACTAATTCTGCAAGTCTTTGTGATTGTGCAGATGATAATTTATTCCCACCAAGAATTGATTTTGCAAGTTCCCCTACAACCGGGACATATTTTGTGGCTCTTTCTACCAAACCTGAATCTTTAGCTTTTAATAATCTTTCTGCTGTTTGTGAACCTGTTGCAAATTTTGTTTTTGCAACAAATCTATTGTTAAGTTTTTCAATTTCATCAGTCAGTTCTTTGATTGATTTATTTGGATATATTTCTTTTAATAATTTATATTCAGCAGACCCTTTATCATTTAACTTTCTAATATAGGAAACTTTATCTGCTACCTCATCATATCTTTTGTTTATTTGTACCAATGCACCTCGCCTATATGCATTTAGAATTTCACCTTGAGTTGAGTCAACAGCATTGGTAATTGCACTATCAAGTGAGTCAACAAAATCATCATATCTGTTGGTAGTAAATAATTGTTTTGCAGATTCATAGGCTCTTTTCTGTTCAGATGCACCTGCATATTGTCTTCTTGCAGTAGCAAGTCCCTCATAGTTGTCATCTAAAGTTTTTCTCAATGATGCTTCTTTGCTTTTTATTACCTTCAAAGTATCATCATCCACATCTTTGATAAATTGTTTAAACTGTCTTCTAATAGCTTCTGCTTCAGCAACAGTTAAATTATCAGGTATGATTTCAAAACCACCATCATCTGTTTTTCTTAATACAGGTTGTAGGGTATTTCTATCAGACACATTTTCTAATCCACTAACTATTTTTTTACCCATATTCTTAATTCTAAAATCATTTAATAAATCAGAAACTTGTTTATATATTTCAGGACTTACGTCTTGTTGTATTTGTGCTTTTGTATATGATTTATTTGCAAAACTAAAAACTCTATCACTAATTTTATCTGCAAATGCTGTGTAAGTTTTAAAATCATTAGGATTGATGTCATCAAATTTGACTTCACCCTCAAACTCATCAATAATTTTATCAAAAGTTTTTGTCATATCATCTCTTGGATTACCAAGTGTTTTTACAATAATATCTTTTGCTGATTGATTGCCAATAACAAAAGGTGTTATATCATCTGCCACCTTACCTAATTGTTCACCTTGTGAACCTGCTTGTATTATTAAGGGTTGACCACTCGCTATGTTTTCTGCAGCAACATCAGCACCACCTATGTCATCAATTATAGGGTTTAACACATCTCTAATTGCTTTGTCTTCTTTCCCTGCAAGTCTACCCGCAGTCCTGACACCAAGTTGGATGCCCTTTTGTCCTACATTAACTATTTGTGGACCGGCTATACCACCACCTGCACCAATACCTGCACCCATTAATGTATCATAAATATCTTTCTCACCCTCAGGTTGTGCTAATGTGTTATAAGCACCCCCTACAATTCCTCCCGGTATTGCAGGTCTTAACACTCTACCTGCTCTGTTTGTTGCACCCTGACCAAATAACAATGGTGCAAACTTTGTAACACCTAGCCTACCAAGTGTGCCTACAGCACCTACACCACTAAGCAACCCACCTGCTAATTCTAAAGCTAAAGCAGTTTTTGGTTTTTGTCTTTTAAGCAAATCTGTTTCTTCTTGTATTCTTTTTGTAAGGTCACTTTCAGTTGGGTCTACTAAAAGATTTGCTAATTCATCTGCACCTTGCAAGAGTGTGCCTTGTGCTAATTGGAAACCATATGCTGATAATGGTACTTTACCTTCTTCTTCAATTGATAAATCTATTTCTTCTCTTTCTTTATTTTCTCTTTGTTCCTCTTTAAATCTACTATAGGGCAAAAGCAAATTTGTGTAAGCAGGGTCACGGTCATCAGGATTTCTCTCTAATTCATAATCAAGTAAAGCAAGTTCTTCACGACTTAATTTATTAAAATCATATTTTTGTTCTGCCATATCAATCACCCCCTATTGTAACTTTTTTTTCTAAACTTTCAGGATTAAAGCCTACTCTATTTTTTTCAAATAATTGAAGATTGGATGAATCAATATCTCTTAATGCTCTCTGTTGAACTTCCTCTGCCTTTTTAACTATTTGGTCTACATTTTGTTTAACTCTACTTCTAAAATCTGATGCACCGGCATCTAATGGTGTATTTGCTTGTTGGAATTGTGTTAATTCAAGATTAGACACTTGACCAACTGCACCACCTGTTTTTGAGTTGTCCCTCATGGTTTGTAATGTTTGTATAAAGTTATTTATTTTTAAGTTATTAATTGCACCTAATACTGTTCTTGCTTCTGCAGCAGGTGACGCTAAGAATGCTGCTACAGCATTACCCCCATCATAGGGTGGTTGAATATTTAATGCACTGAAAAAAGCTTGAACAATTTTTGGTGGGTTATTAAGAAACCCATTAATTACTGATAAATTTGTTGCAGCTTTTTGTTTTTCAAAAGTTGCTTGGTTATAAACACCTCTTGATTTTTCAATATCTTGTTTAACAGTATTAAATGCTGCTGAACCCTCAATAGCAAAATCTCTTGGTACACCATCCTCTACAACCCTAACAAATCCCTTTTCAGGTTTGTTTGTTTCTAATTCAGGATTAAACTCACCAACTTCCTCAAGTGATAATTCTGGGTTTTCTTGTATTTCTTTTATTTTAGAAACTTGTAGTTCTGTTACCTGCTCACCTGTAAGTGTACCTGTAATATTATTTCTTACATTAAACAACTTACCTATTTTGTCACTAGTTGTAGTAATTGGATTTATTGTATTTCTAACTGCAAGGGCATCAGCTAAAGGTGTGCCACTTAGTATCTGCGCCCCTGCTGCAAAATCACCAAATCTTCTATCATCTTTTACAAAATCACCTACTCTACCAAAAACATTTTTTAACTGAGTTCCAAAAGGTGATGGTGGTGGTGGTGGTGGTGGTGGTGTTATCATTCTTGGAGTTGGTGTATTCAACCTGAGTTGATTTGCTGCAACAGGTTGTCCATATGTAGTTCCAAATCCAATACCCCCACCAATTACATTGCCACCTGCATCTGCCATTCTTCTTCTTTGTTGATTTCTTTGTGCTGCAGTGAGTTGTGCATAAATATTCATATTATCTATATCCTACTGTTAAACCATATGGTTCTGCTTTTCCTGTCAACAATCCAAATTGCCTATTAAATTCATCTTGATTAGTTGGATTCATAGATTCATAAGGAAATGGAATACCACTTGGTGTTGTTGCTAATAAATTAAATTGTGGAGTACCATCAAATATTGGCTCGTCACCCCTTAATGCTCTTATAGGGTTTTCTATCAATACAGGGTCACCAACAAAATTGACTGATGGTAGTTTATAATTTTCATTTTTAAGTAAATCTTTTGTAATTGAATCAATAATACTTTGAGATATATCTGATGTATCATTACTAAATGGCTTATATGAATTTCTTACTATAGGACTTGCTTCTATACTAGGTACAAAACTAGGTTGAACATATGTGCTACCACCTACATTGGCATCAGCTAGTAAACCTAAATCAACTGCTCTTGGGAATATATTTAATGCTGATGGTTGGGTAGGTATTCTAGTTGTACTACCACCTACATTGGCATCAGCTAGTAAATTTAAATCAACTGCTGTTGGATTAATATTAGCATTAACCATATCTGAATACTTACCCATCATTTCATCTGCATAAAGCAAACTATCTCTTGCATTTAAACCCATTGAGGATGGTGGATAAAATTTAGCAAGACGTTCTTCTGTTGTTTGTGGAATGGGAATATTATTTATAGTTATTGGTATATTATCTTCACCCCCCATAGGCAAATTCTCATAAGGGTCAATGGATAGTAGTTGTTTTGAAGTATAAGCATCATTTGGGAAACCTACATTATCTTCTATACGTTTGCCAAAAAGACCTTGCATACCAAGACCACCAAAAGCATCTTGGTCAGTCATACTATCAATTCTACGACCTCTTTCTATATTGTCTTTCTTAACTAATCTTCTGTCATTCAATCTATTAGCTATCCCTAATAAACTAGCAACTGAGCCTATAGGTGTTCCACTAAACAACAAACCCAATCCTGTCAATGCATCACTTCTGTCAATATTGCTGACTCTATCACCTACCTTATCAACTATATTACTAAATGTGCTTGAGCCTACATTATCTTTTTTACTTGGTTTTCTATCTGTAATAGCTTTTATTTCATTGTTTATTCTTGTATCTCTGTCTTTAAAAAACTGTGTTGCTCTTTTAGATTGCTCACTATTGGGATTTTTTCTGATGTCAGCTTTTGAAAATTTTTCACGTTTTCCTGTTATAGGATTTTTTCTAAATACTAATGATGCTCTTTTTCTTCTTCTAAGTCTTTCTGCTTGTCTTTTTCTTTCTGACATAATGACCTACTATACTAATAATGCTCTAGCTAACAAACCTGCACCTGTAAGTAATTCACCTGCATTAGAACCACCACCTGTGGTAGTGGTAGTTGAACCAATACCAAGATTACCTGCACCACTTGCTGCAACTAAAGCATTTAGTCTTTGTGCTTCTGCTGCATTTTGTTCTGCTAATAACTGTTGCTGTGCTTGGATGCTTCGTTCATCCATAGTTCTTTGAATGTCACCTGCTGTACCAAGTGCAGCAGTTCTTTGCAATTCTAACTGTTGACTTGTAGGTACTAACTGTGCTGCACTCAATTGAGTTGATGCTTGACCTCTTTCAGCATTTATAATTGATTCTAGGAGTTGTTGTCTTCTTGCTGCTTCTTGTTGTTCATTCTGAGCCAATATTGGAGCAACTGAAGTACCTATACCTCTACCTAATGCTGTTCCAAATGCATCAGAGCCAAGTCTACCTGCTTGTGCATATTGAGATGTTATTTGATTTGTTGTATCTGCCAACCTATCATTAATCACTCTATTTAAATACTCTGAACTTAAATCTCTATCTAATTCTTGTCTTAATAAGTTAGGACTACCTATGTCACCTGTAAGAATACCACCAACTGTATTCTGTAATTGATTTACACCTGATAAATCACCACCAAATACTCCAAGTTGTTGAACTTGTTGTTGCTCAAATGGGTTTATTGGTGCAAACCTATCACCTGTAAAAACTTGAGGGTTGAAATCCCTAGCTGCTTGAAATACAGCTTGTTGATTCTCAAGCAAATCAGGGGGTAGACTATATTGTGTAACCTGACTTGTCCCTCTATTACTACCTTTACTCATTATAACCTCTTTTCATATTGGATGTGTTGTTGTTTCCAACCATAATTTTTTAAATATTTTTGCCATGCTTTTCTGCCATATCCCTCAATGTGAGTACATTGATTCATCTTTCCAAGTTCTTCAAACTTTTCCATAACTAATGGCAACCATTCTTTCATCTTTTTA
>Ga0181393_1000710_pt1 | contig 12326 bp, 5 predicted proteins | sample 16SPOviralmetaG_FD_130122 | JGI IMG/M metagenome (GOLD analysis project Ga0181393, IMG submission 130122) | Marine viral communities from the oligotrophic San Pedro Time Series (SPOT) site, San Pedro Channel, CA, USA - 16 SPOT_SRF_2010-10-21 | ecosystem: Environmental > Aquatic > Marine > Strait...
ATCCAAGTTTCCCATAACACCTGCGTTAGGAGAAACAATTAATGAGTATGGATTACTGAGACCTTGACATAATGCCCCAGGTGCAAAAGGTGGAGGACAATCTGGGTCTGGATTGGCCAAAGGTCCAACCATCAATGATGCATATGGTGTTGGAAAGTGAACTCCAGCACCGACAACCATAGGACCTTCAACAAATGCAGATCCATTAATCTTTGAGTTTCCTTCCTTAATAGCAGGAACAAAACCTTGGCCAACTTTAAGTTGACCACCAATATTCATATCATCAAAACCAAATGACATCTCTGCTCCTATGCATTGTTATTTTTCTTTTGAATTCGTTGCAAATTATTTTTGGAGTCCTTTACTGAACACGCATCAGTAACACCACGAATAATTGAACCATAAAGTTGTAACTGAGCGTTTGCTGCTAACTCAGCATCACCAGAAGTTACCATTGATAATTTGTTCTTTGCATTTATCAGAACTTTATTGGCATCAAGGGTGATATTTTCAGATGCATGGAGTCGAATATTTCCTTTTGAACTATCTTCTCCTGTAGCATTGAATTCAATATCCTTTCCTTCAATCCTTACTTTACCATTTTCAGCAACAATACATATATTACCATTTTTTGCGTGAAGCATCAAGGTGTCTTGTGCCTCTTCGTTATCGTCACCACAAGAAATTGTAAAGTTTCCTGGAGATATTGATTGAGTCCAACCTTTTCGTCTTCCTGTTTTATCCATACAGAAAGAATGTCGTCCATCATGTCCTTGTAAAAGAACTGATGAAGTTACTGAACCATCTTCATGTATATGACCAAAGTGAATTGAACCATGGTCATTTCCATAACGAATAGCAGTAAAGTTTGCATCTGCTTGACCTGAAGATGAATTCTTATCCGGTAGTCTTGTTGGTTCTGAGTGTCTTTGTGTTGGCATTATATTTAAGTTAGGTTATCAGGTGTTCCAGGAAGATTAAGTCTGGGATCATTACTCTGAATGTCCGTACCCTGTCTAAGGATTGCAGAAGGTCTTGTAGTAACCTCTCCGGTGATACTCTCTTGCAAGGTATCATAGACACGAACAAGTTCGCCTACGGTCTCGTAGACACCAGCATAGCGTAGACCGTTATTAATAAATACCTGACCATAATATGCTCTACCATCTATGTATCCAGTCTGCTTCAGTCCGACTAAATCTGTTACCTGAATCAAAGTTTGTGGGTCAACTCCAATAGGATCTCTAACGATTCTAAATTTAGGTCTAAGAACAGCATTTACACCAGTGTCAGAAAGGACAGATATTGTTGGCGTTTTTGTAAATCCTGACCCCGGATCAACAATCTTAACACCTACTACAGCACCAAATGGTCCAGTAATAAGAGAAAGTTCTGGTACTTTTACCCCAGAAACTGTAAGTGGAGCACCTGAACCTGGAGTAGATCCTGGGGTACTGGTAGATGGTTGACCTGTTCCCCCTGAGAAACCTTCATCATCAACACCATCACCACCTGTGCCAGACCCGCCGCCACCTGTACCAGACGGATCTCCAGTTAGTCCAACATCTGTTGTTGGTAGACCAGGAACATTTGGATCAAAGGTTGCAACACCTGGGTCACCATCTCCAGTACCACCAGTGCCATCATCTCCACCACCATATCCATCACCAACTCCTCCCAGACCAGATCCAGGACTTCCGGGCGTAATTCCTGGACCAATCGGTCCTGTAAATGGCAATCCTGGTGGTATTGGTTCATTAGGTGGGAACGGAATATCAATATCGGTATCATAACCACCAAACACTATGACTGGGTCAGTAGGCGTATAGTTAATTCCTGGGTTTTCAATAACAATTTCATCTAAGATAAGAGTGACAGGATATCCAGGTCCTGAGGTCGCAGTATATCCAACACCAGGAGTTGTAACACTAACATCAGTAATAATTCCAATACCACCAACTCTTTGTGGACAAGGAGGAGGAATTAGAATTGCAGAAGCACCCACAGGATTTTTCTTCCAAGAACTCTGATCATTAATTTCTGTTGGAACTTGTGCAAGGATCTCAAGACCACAATAAACAGGGTTTAATACAAAGTTTGTTCCCGGTTGGTTAGAGTTTTCTAATGTAATCTCAACGGTCTTTTTACCTTTAGTAAATCTCTTTGTTTTTTCTTCTATGTTTTCAAATACTTCTGTTGTTTGAACTTTTTTACCATCAATTCTGACAACCATTTTATCATCTGCTTCGGTTCGGAAAGTATATCTTCCATCAATAGGGAAATCTACATTTTCCCAGGTAAATTTCCATTCTCTTCCTTGAATTTCATCTGTTGCCTGTCTTCCAAAAGCAAAGAAGGGGGATAAGTACGGACCCAAATGATCTTCTACTTTTCGTTTGGTGCCCTTGTCTACAGTACTGGTACGAAAACTTTTCTTTTTGTAACTTGTAATGAGAGGACCAATATATTTAATTTTACCACTACCTTGTGGGTTTTTAACTTTCTTTGGTTTTTCTGCTTCTTTATCAATCACTGTTGTAAGAATTTTTACATAACTATCTTCACCATCAGAAGAACCTTCTTCCCTTCCTAGTGCTGCAAGTCCACCTTTACCAACTACAATTTCTAGTTTAGTTCCTGCAACACATTTTTCGGTGGCATAAGCATATGCAGCACCTGAACCACCACCTCCACCTTTAACCATCTTCTGCCTCACGTCGGTTTTGACAGTAAGAGATCTCTTTCTTCCATCAGAATCATAATAATACCCAGTACCTTCTCCTTCACCTACTTTAACATCAATTGATTTACCTGCTCTATCAGTATAACCAGAACCACCACCACCGATACATGTCATTCTAACTGAAGTTCTATTTAACTTTCCTGGTTCTGTTTGTGGTACTAGTACTTCATAAACTCCAGGTTCTGTCCAGGTCTGACTTTTTCCTGTACTACCCCAAACTATTTTGACTGCACCATTAGCACCATCACCGGCATTACCAGTACCACGGTTTCCACCACCGCCAGCACCATACTTAGCACCCTTTCCTCCATCATCAGTAGCACTTCTAATTTCATTCGCAGTTCCTCTTTCAGAACCTTTAAGATCTACACCAAAACCACCATCAATAGTTCCACCTTTACCAGTTTTTGCTGACTTACCATTTCTTAGACCAGCACCACCACCATTACCACCTTTTTCTCCATCCTGTTCTCCTTCACCACGAGCACCTCGTCCACCCTTTCCTTTCTTTACCTTACCAACTTTTTTCTGCACACCACCAGATTCTCCTCCATAACCTCCACCAGCATGACAAACAATTTTTTCCTTAATAATTTCAGTATCAATTTCTTCTGCACTATTAACCCAATCAGCAGTATCAAAAATTACTTTAGGTTTTTTAACGAATGATTGTTGAGCAGCATTTGTCACCCTAACAATAATATTAGTTCTTCCTTCATTTAAAAATACTTTATTTAATGTTGGAAGTGGTTTTGAAAAACTCTCAAGATTAAAAGTCGCTCCACCAACAGTTATAGTTCCAGTATTATCACAAGCACCTTTAACGCCATAGAAACCATCATATGGTACATCAATATTCCAAGTTTTGGAAAACTCTTTACCAGATTCAGAACTCTCTGGACTTGACTTTGGTTTTACCGGAGACATTGCAAAACGATTCATAAATGTTTCCCACCTATTATCATAAGCAGGATACCAATTATCACCATTAGATCCTTGAGTAAATCTTGTTGTCCACATAGGGTTGTTAGGACATCTACCTTCTTGTGGTGGAGGAGTTTCTTTTGGAATAGGTGCTACTGGTGCATTAATGGTCAGAGCAAGACCTAATGGATTCTCTTGCCAACTTTCTGTATTGTCAACCTCTACTTGCTGCTCACTCGATGCTGTCCTGATTTCAATAGCAATCCCCATGGGGTTGCCACTTTGTAAAGTCTTACCTCTCTCTTGCGTAAGTTCTACTCTAAGTCTATATTTTCCTTTAGTAAAAAACGCACCTTCTACCTTAGGTTCTGTTGCACCAACATTCATTACATACTCATCACCACCTTTCTCTCTACTTTTTAATCCATTTCCAATTCCAATTTTACCTTTGCCAGAAACGTTTCCGATGAATATTTTTGCACTATCATCTGCAGCAGCTCTAATAGTATAATTTCCATCTTGAGGAAATTCTACATTTTCCCATCGGATAAGATGTTCTCCTGCGTATGACTCAGTAGAATATGTGGTTGATGAGTTTTCTTTCCCTAAAACTTTAGTATTTGTTATTTTTAAATCTGCGTTATTATCAAATCCATTGTCAATATTATCATCAAAACCAATTTTGGTCTTATCGATTTGTTTAAATCCACTCGTTGAACTACCACCTATCTGTTTAACACTATATCTTTTTCCAGCAGTAAACTCACCAGAACCTTTAATTTTTAAATTTTGGTTCTCAAATAAACGCATTTGAGGAAGATCATCATCATCCCCCGATACGTTTATCTCTCTGATATCTCTTCGTAATGTCAATAAATTATTATCAGTTTCAATTCTAACCTCTCTGAGTGCTAATCCAGATGTTTGTAGATTATCATCAACTTTCATTTCAAAGTCAATCTTCATTCTGCCAGAACCAGTAATCTTGAGATAAAGATTGCCACCTTCATTCTCAAAGAATGCCTTTGGAGTTTCTGATACAGATTTTATTTTTTCTCCCTGAGGATCAAAAGGAAGTACCGCATACTTATTAAAGAAACCAGAAACTTTTTTACCTAAAATTGGTTTTGCTCTATACAGTTTTCTATCTGCCTTGCCCATAGAAGAACTTGTATCAAAAATACTGTAAGGAGAAGAACTTCCTCTACCAGATTTTGAACCATTTGTTGAATCAGACTGACTCTTACTAGATTCCATAGTAAGAGTTTGAGTGTCATCACCTTTTTTACTATTAAAGTTTCTATTTGAACCTAGAATTTTGTCATTATTACCCCCTTGAATAATTTGAACTTGTTTTACTGCTAATCCGTACTTTTTTGGATCATCATCCCACCTAAATTTTAATTTAACTGTTCCCTTTCCAATGAGTTCATTACCATTTTTAGAAAAAACTGCTTTGCCACTTAAAATTTCAAGGTGTGCGTTAGGATCATCACCATCTTCATCATAGAATTTTATTGTTTTGCGGTTACTACTAACATCTATTTTATTATTTACGGGACTCAACCCAATATATGCAATTTTATATTCAACGTCACCAGATTCTTTGTTCTCCTTAGGTTTTTGATTTATTACCGCAGGTGGTGTAACTACTGTTTTAATCTCCGGATCTTCACCACCATTTTCAATTGTTGCTGTAATTGTATACAGACCTTCTCTAACTGTCTTTGTTATTGATACAGGATTCTTTCTATTATTTCTAAGACCTTTGATTTGTCCCGGAACAAAGTCCCAAAGAGTTCCCTCTGAATTACTAAAATTTATATTACTGAAACTATCAGCAAGGGCATTAAAAGTATACTCCCCATCATACGGAAAGTATTCTTGCCAAATAAAAGTATAAACCTTACCTACCTTTGCACTACCCTCTGCCTCACTCTCAGGTACAGGAGATATTGCATACTTATTCATAAAGGTTTCTTCAACAACCTCTATGGGATTTCTCTTAGTTGGATCTCTGAAACTAAGTCTATATGTTAAATCATACGTGTCTTCTTTAACTTTTGCCCCTTTTCCTACACTCGACTTATCTTTATCTGTTGCTTTTATTGTTTGTGGATTTTTTGCTTTAAACTTACCTCTTTCTGCGGTAAGCTGCATATCATCATTATCATCCCTCGATCCAACATAATCAGCAAAAATTACGTTGCCTTTTCCAGGACCTCTTTCTACAGATTTTCCACCCTCTTCTCTTACGAGACCTTGTTCAATTGATCTATCAATATTCTTAACTTTTTTTCTACTATTAGAGGTAATAATATAGGTTGTGTTAACTCTAACTCTTTTAACTGTCTTTCTAGTCCTTCCTTTTTTGGAAACATTCTTTTGATTAGTTATACCTCTAACTGTGAAACTGTGAGACCCATCATCTGCCTCAAACTTAAATTCTATGTCTCTATTTGCTCTTGATCCCTGGCCATAAACTTCAAACTCAACCGGAACTAATCCAGTATTCTTTTCTGGTTTAAGAAGATCTCCACCCCAAGACCAATGATCAACAGGGAAGATTACATTGTTATTTTTATCTTCTCCAAAGACAGAAAGTGGTTTTTGACTTCTAGTATCCCACCAAGTTCCTGTTGATTTTCTTTGAACAAACTCTTGATATTTTTTAATTTCTGATCTGATAGGATCTTGGAAATAATTTGCATAGTCATTTGGATTCCAATTTCCTACAACCTGCCCATTCACAGGGTCAAGTCTAACTCCATATTCATCTTCAAGGTAATTTGGAATTAGAGTTTCTAAATCTAAATTCTCAAACTCATCTTCATCAGTATAAGTTTCAAGTAATATAGCAGTGTCACCAAGAAATGCCTGAGCATTTACTTTACTTGCTATACCAAAAGTATCTTTAATTTCTACAAGTGGTGGATACTTGTATCCAAAACCACCATGAATTAAATCAACTGCAAGAATTGATCCATCACTACCAACAACAGCGTTTGCCTGAGCACCAACGCCGCCACCACCTAAAAAATTAACTTCTATCTTATTAACCTTTCCTAAATCAATACTAGGATTTAACCCATCAATGCCACCACAATTACTTGGAGTATTACTTGGAGTGACATCCTCTGGAGTCAGTGCATTTACTTCATTAATATTTAAATATTTTACTTCATCTCTATTAGATACAATAAACTGAGTGCCAGGTTCTAACTTAGCATATCTATTGGCTTCATAAACGGACACGTTGCTGACATATCCTCTATCCGTAGAGATATACCCAACTCTAATATCTTTTTTCTGTGCGTTTCCAAAAAGATCGAATCCTGCCATGCTTATAAAAGTATTTCCCTACTAATATACAAATATTTATGTGGTTGGTTTAAGTCTTGTCTCAGGTTCTTTGTTATAATTAACTGATGATTGACCTTTAGGAGGTGTTGCATATTGTTCTTTTACGGTAGTAGAACTACTACTTTCTGGGACAGTAGACTCCTTATTAATTGATTCTGCACTCGGTAGTTGTGAATGTGACTGACCTCCACTGCCACCATCAAGAGTATAGAAGTCTGATACTGCTAAGTTGGGAGATAAATCACAACCAAATACACTCAACTTTATATTAGTAAAATTCATAGCACCAGAAATACTACCAACAATCTTGGAGATTTCTTTAGTTATACCATCAACTTGATTCGTAATGCTAGCAATCTCACTCTGAATTTCTCCAACAAATGCTTCCAAGTTACTCAAAAGTTGTTCATTAGCAGAATTCACATCGTCTATAGTGCTTCTAATCGTAGAAGCAACAATATCTTCAGCATAACACATTGGAACTCTTGGTGCTGTCTGAAACTCAATTCCATCCAATACCTGCTGTTTTGCTTTTTTCTCAAGATTATCTAAGTCAATACTATTCAGCAACTTACTTAAGATTTGACCAGCAAGTTTTTGAATGATTTTATTATATAAACAGTAAGTCAGTTGAGTCATTTGCTCTTTTACATCTGCAAATAGATGTCTAAAACTAGATGGAATTGTTGATACTACAGTAGATAATCCTTGATTTACAATCTTAGTAATATATTCTGCAATTTTGTCATATATTATCTTCATATATTTTGCCATTGCACTGGCAGCATTCTCAATTTCTTTTCTTATATTTTGAATTGTACTTGATACTTGTTCAACATAACTTTGGAATGTTTGCAAATACTTATCAACCTTACTGATAAGATTATCTACAATTGTTTGAATATTTTTAACAGCAGATTCCAAATGGTTATCTGCTTTCATCATAGGAATTTTTGTCTTATACTTATCACTCCTCTTAACATCTGCCGCCTCAAGTTGATGAATACCATCAGCATGTTCCTTGGTTGCACCTGTTTGTGGAGGAGAAAGTGGTGATGCTTCTTGTTTTCTTTGTTGATTTAGTTTTTTTCTAACAGATTTTTTTATAAAATTAGTATATTCAACTCCTCTTAACCCTTTATCAGTTGCTAAGTTTGTAGCATCACTAAAATACTGTCTAACTATACTTGAATTATAGGAACCTGCAGTAAGACCATATTCATCTACTAATTCTTTTGGAGATGGATTTAAAGTATAAGGAGATATACCTGGTTTTGTAGTTTGAAGTGCTTCGTCAGGTAAAACTTCTCTTTCTTTTTCTGTTTTTGGTATCTTTCCTCTAGCAATACCACTAGTGTTCAGAGAACCATTTTGTGCATCCGTAACTCTACTATTACCAATTGTTGGTGCAAGAATAGACTGTGAATTATTCCCAAGTATTCCCATAATAACAGGAACTTGCATTTCCTGTCCATCAATAAAGAAACCAAACACCATATTGCCTTGGCGAAGGTTAGCAGTCTGCAAAGATTCAGCTTGTCCTCCACCAGCAGTCACAGGATACATTACTTGTGCCCAAGGCAAGTCTTCAGAAGGAATTGTCACTTCCCCCTGATCATGAAGACCAATGATTCTTACTTTATATCTTCGTCCCCAACCGGGAATTTGGCCTGCATCAGCATACTTACCAGAAAGAATATTATCTCTCCAAACAGAATCATCTGCAACTTGACCGACCCACCAATTAAAAGATGAACCTAAAAACCCCGGATTAAAACTAGTAGTTCCTTCCATTAATCCTCATAGATTCTACATTCGTCTGATTCTGGATTTTCATCACAGTACATTTCAAATGCTGTTGGATCATGATGATCACCTGCTTCAATATCTTTCTTATGCTCATTAGCATAACGTTCAAGATGCTCTAATTCATCTGCAATGTGTCTACGTCTCTGAGGACTGATACTCCCTTTTTCAAGTTCGTCTCTATCATCATCGATGTGTTGTTCTATTGTTCTATCAGACATAAATTTTACCTATCTATTGGTGTTCTTTCAACAGAATCTCTTACTAAATTTAGTTTAGTATAAGTTCCATTAATATCTAAAAAATGACACAGTTCAGTTATAATATATAGACCACCAGACTGCTCGTTAACTTCACTAGTTTCTTCTGTAGTTAGTTGTGGCGTGTCTATGTATACTGCATCCCCGGCATGAAGGGAGAAATCTCCCGGAATTACAACCTCCGCTTTAAAAGAAAAGAATTGGTTGTATCTCATTATAGACTGATTTAAAACTTTTTCAACCTTAAAGTTTTCATTCTTTGACTTTTGGAGTTGTTGCTCAGTGCTTCCGCTAGGTAAACTTCCAGTATCAGTAATTGCATAGGTTGTTCTAGAAAAGTTTTTATTTGCTCCAGTTCTAACTAGTTCTGGGTTCTGTGTTGCAAGTTTCTTACCACCAGTGGTTATAGAACCTTCAGTTTCTCCTGAGTTTGGTGTGGTTACTTTATACACTCCATCAAATGGATTAAAAGTAACTATTCTAGTATCACGAGCACCAACCTTTTGTTTGTCAGTTGCGGTTTGTGCGTTAGTTTTACTAAAAGATAATGCCTTTACATCATACCCTGGTGGAACTTGCTTACCACAATCATCAGGAGTATCATTAAAGATAATCTTTTTCTTTGGTTCTTGTCCTAATAATGTATCAATAGATTTGAAGTGATAACCTTCAGATGTTTCCCAGAAAAAGAATCCTGCAGTTTTACCAGAAGCAGATGCTTCTCCACTTACAGCAGGAACTGCTTTCTTAGATAACCAATTTATAGTATAGAAAGGTTTTTTAGCGTTGCCCATAAAATTATATTCTTCTTCAAAGGTATCATCAATTCCAGTAATATTTTTTTCAGTTCCAAGATAGTTTGCATCAGTAAGAATCTTCTTTACTGCTTCTGATATTTTACCCTTAAACTTCTCATACAATCTCACATTATCATTTAATAATTTCTCTTTAGATACTGACACAATAGAAACTAATTGTGCGTGAGTATCATCCGAATGTGGAAGTATTACATCAGCATATAATGCAATCGGACCAAGAGTTGTTCCTTGGTTATCTTCTACAACAAACTGAGACTTTTCTCCACCAACTAGAGGTAAACCATCAAGCACAGTCTTTCCATCTACTCCTCCACCAGTATCTACATAGGTTAACTCAGTCTGAATTGTATCATTTAAAATACTTTCAAAGTATTGGAACTTTATAACACCACCAACAAGCTCAGCAGTTTTCCCTTCATTGGAAGCAATGTTAATAGATTGTATTGCTGCTGGTGCTGATAATGCTGCTCTTGCGTCCGATGACATATCTTATATTTTATTACTATTTAACCAACAAAACTTAGAATTTCTTTGAAGTTATTAGAAGACCCTGAAGGTGCGGGTCTTACTGCAGTTGTAGTTTGCATTGGTGCTTGTGCAATGAATTCTTTACGATCAATTACAACAACTTCTCCAGAAGTAGGATCATTATAAGAAGCATAGTTCATTAGAATCTCAACTGCCTTTTGCCCCTCTGCCTTATTAACAGCACTTAAGAAACCAGGGAAGGCAGTCTGAATTGCCATCGTGGAGTCCTTGTCGATAACAAACTCACCGCTCGTAAGCATTGCTGGAACTTTATCAATACCTTCCTGACCATTTACTTCTCCACCAAACTGCATTTTCTTAGATCTTTTTCTGAACTCAGCAGCAATAGAGTCAGTATATTTTGTACCTTTGGTTCCGAATCCATCAGCACCAACGACACCAGTCTTCATCCAATTTTCCGCACCACCCATACCCTGGTTGTGAGCATAACCTAGTATCTGAAGTTTTCTTTGTGGAGTTGAGTCTTTATATTCTGGCACTCCCATCAAGTAAGTATGATTTGCCTTTGTAAATCCAGCAAATAGTTTCTCTTGCAACTCAGAATCTTTTCTAAATGCTTCTCTTGCTCCAGGACCGTGACCAGGGTCAACTACACCAGCATATCTAGCACCGTCAGTCTTAGCAGCAGCACCAAGTTGATATCTACCATCATAGTGATCGCCACTACCACCAGCAATGTCATATGTACCACCAGATTCTATCTGCGCCACAGTATTTCTAAACAGATTCCAATCCTCTGCAGAGAATCCCATCGATGTCACAATGTTACTGTCGGATTGTACTGCTCCTGATGCCTGTCCTGCTGATGTCATCGGAACACCAGTAGCAGGGTCTCTCAGAGTTGGTATTGATCCAGGACCATCTGTAGAACCATCATTAGAATCAGGTTCAGGATCAAGATCAGAAATTCCCAACATACTTTTTAATGCAGATTCTATTGTTTGTTCTGCAGTTTTTGGTTTACTATCTTCTGTCTTCTTCTCTTTCCCCTTGACTGATTGTTCTAACTTTGGTTTCTGCTTAATATATTCTCCTTTAAAAGTATCACCAACCCACCCAGAGAAATTAGCAGATGCTATTTGTGCATCATTAAGTGAATCTGCGGAAACAATTCCACCATCATTATATCTAATTGCTAGATTACTCTTTAGTTTTCCGTCTTGGAATCCTTTTAGCAACAGGTTATTAAATCCTGCTCCAATACTCTTATAGTCTGTAGGTGATAAGTCCTCACCAGACATTATCTTGGTTGCCGATGCAAGAATCGGACCAAAGTAATCTATATTATTAAATGTCTGTGCGGCATCAGACATCTTAGATTTTTCATCTACCTTAATTGGAGATACCTTTTGCGTACCTTTTGTATAATTTGGTTTTACTGCTGCCTTCTTTGGAGCATCTAAAGGTTTAATCTGACCACCTTCTTGGCGTCCTTGTATCTCTGCTGGTTGTGATGGAGGTGCTTTATCTTTAAATATGGTGTCATATAATAACCCACCAAGTTCGGCACCAGCAGCACCTCCCAAAATACTTCCAATAATAGGACCACCAAAAGGTAGGAGAACAGGTATAGTTCCAATTGCTCCACCTAACCAGGTGCCAAAACCGGTTCCAATACCTCTGAATGCGGCTTTACCTACAGGATCTCCCGATACCATAGACAAAACAAATTCCATTATACCACCAATCAGTGGTATATTTTTTACAATAGGTTTGAGAATTTTTGCTGCCGTCTTTACGCCACCTTTACCAAGACCTTTTACTAGTGCTGCTCTACCAAGATTAGTAATCTTAGAGCGACCATACTTACCACCTAAACTTTTTACTCCATCAGCACCAAACCTACGGACAGCAGCACGTCTA
>Ga0181393_1000711_pt1 | contig 12323 bp, 13 predicted proteins | sample 16SPOviralmetaG_FD_130122 | JGI IMG/M metagenome (GOLD analysis project Ga0181393, IMG submission 130122) | Marine viral communities from the oligotrophic San Pedro Time Series (SPOT) site, San Pedro Channel, CA, USA - 16 SPOT_SRF_2010-10-21 | ecosystem: Environmental > Aquatic > Marine > Strait...
GATCTATTAAACCACCCAAGGTCTCGTCCCCATAAAATATTTCCATCTCGTGTAGGGCCTTTAAATGGGACGAGAAGCTAATAAACTCATTGTTCATCTCAACAATGGTTTCGGACAGGTCAACCAGTTCGCGAAGTAGGTAACGAACATAAATCATAAGGAAACCAATAGTGGCCAGCGATAGGAGGAAGGCGAGTGTCCAGCCATTAATGGTTAAAGCCATGTCACCTAGAATTAGTGTCATTTGGGTCATAGTCCTTAGTTAGTTGTCGCTTGTCTTCGCGAACTGATTGACGAGTCTCTTCTATAAACATTTTAACAAGTTCACCGGGTTTTTGCAAATCTTTTTTTTGAAAAGACCCAATTGATGCTTTTCTATGTAAAGAGTTAACGCCTCCACAACTTTCACAGTCGTGAAGACGCTCGCTCATTCCATGAACTGCTGTGGTTAGTTCACCACACAGATCACACCAATAGTTATACCTCGGCATCCTCTTCCTCATCGTGGGCTACACGAACGATAGGAGGATTCATGATCATAAGCCCTGCCTCAGAAAGGCGGAACTTAAAGCCCTTGAGGGTTGGAACAATATCAGTCTGCTCCATAAGGGACTTTTGAAGGGCCATCATTACAGCCCCAACTGCTTCATCAGTAAGGTACATTTCCTTATTCATTATCATTCTCCTTTATAATAGCTCTTCCAACAAGCTTTTCCCAGTCTTTCTCAGGACGAACATTCAAGTTTCTGTCCCATGCTCCTCTTAAAACTGTAGGATCTACCCCAATAGATTCAGAATAATGGATTAGAGCTTGCATGTCTTTAGGGAAACAACTGCCGCCAAAACCGAATTTTCCATCCGGACCCGGTACAGATAGGTGTGAATGACCTATTCTACCGTCTCTGACGAACCCTTCTACTGCCAGATCCCAGTCTACATCACTTTTATTAGCTATCAGTCTCATCTCGTTCATAAAAGAAACTTTAGTTGCAAAAAAGCAATTATTCATATATTTGATAAACTCTGCTGTCTCAAAGTCTGTATGGATCATCGGAGTTGAACTTCCGAACCTATAAGAATATAGATCGGCGACGCGCTTAGTATTATCAAGTTCGCCACCTAAAATAAATCTTGCTTGATTAATAAAATCTAGTTTTGCTGATCTCTCAGTTAAGAACTCAGGATTAAATACAAAAGTGATGTTATTGTATTTCTCTTGGAAAGAACGAGTAGTGCCGGGGACCACTGTTGATCGCACTAGTACAATCGCATCTTCTTTTGTTCCATGATTGTTTATTTCATCTAAAACATCGTCTAGGATTGATAAGCTGATTGAACCATCAATATTTGACGGTGTTGGAACAGATAAGAAGATATAATCAGAGTGTTTAAGAACATCATCTAGTGTATGAGTGCATCGAGCGGGATCCTTATCATACACTCTGAGAGTAGCACTATCAAACCCTGTCTGTGGCGAGAAGCCATAAGCTACCGAAGATCCCACAAAGCCAAAACCAATGATTCCAATATTAATATTCTTCATTACTGCCTTCCATCTCATTTCTCAAATTGTTAAAGCACTCATTAATGCCTTGCGATATAGTGTATTTAGGTGACCAGCCAATGCTGAATGTCTTTGATGTGTCTGCTTTTGTGAACATGACATCCCCTTTCCGCGATTCAATGTAGTCAAAAACACAATCAGGAAAATACTTTTGTGCAATGGCCTTCACCTCATTGAGGGAAATGTTGTCACCAGTTCCAATATCATACCATGCACCTTCAAAATTGTCAAGACTCTTCATGCAGTGCAGATTTGCAGAGACAACATCTAGCTTGTGGCACATGTCACGTCGCTGCTCGCCATCGCCGGTTATGAAAGGATTTTTGCCCTCTCTAATGTGCTGCATCCAGTTTGAAACAGCAGTAGCATATGGCCCATTTGCTTTCTGATCGGGGGAATATACATTAAAGTATCTTAAACAAACTGTATCAACCCCGTAAAGCTTGCTCCATACAGAGCACATACTCTCCGGCATATACTTAGAAGCGCCATAGGGATTTTCGGGACCAGCACCGTTACCCATCACTGAGGAGGAGCTAGAGTATATTACTCGCTTTGTTCCGCAAGCCCTCGCGAATTCTAGTATGTAAAGAGAGCTTAAAACATTGTTCTCTATAACTTCGACAGGATGCTTCACACTATATGCTACTCTAGGAATTGCTGCTAAATGAAAGATATACTCTGGCTTAAAATTTGCCCATTCGGCACTAAAAGTGCCATCCGAGTTTGGCTTAAGCTGTTCTAGAATATCGTTGTTTTCAACTAAATCAATCCCTCTGACTTCGTGACCTTCTTCAAGTAGACGCCTATATACTTCAGAACCTATGTAGCCCCTATGGCCAGTCACCAAACATCTTGACATTTTTAGCCCCCATTTTATTTGTATTAATATAATAACAGTATTTGGAGATATGTGCAATCATTTTTTTTGAGTCAGGCAGGTTTCCATCAGGAAATTGACTCGGTGTCTCCAAGAGTGTCGCTCTTTAAATAATAGCATAGCTTGTTGAGTAATTTCGTTTCTATCTTCTTCATTATTGATATAATGAAAAAGCTTTTCTTTAAAGTTGCTTAAATCTTGCTCAAATGTAACGCAAGTTTGGCCATCTAAAAAACCTAAGTCTTTATAAGGTCGATCTGCTTTCCTGCAAAATAGCAATGTATTGCAGCCTATTATCTCATAATATCTTGGATTTATTATCTCAACAGCAGAAGGGGTATTGAGCCATATCTTGGAACTATTAATTAAGCGTGCATACTTCTCGCCATGTAGAAATTTTCCAGCATTTGAGTTCCACCAAATATTACAGCTAGAATATTCAGGTTCCTGAAGTTCTTCATATATTCTTTCTCTAATATTATTAAATAAAGGCCCCATAAGACCAGTATTTTTGTATGTTGAAGAATTGAACATATTGCCCGAAAAACCTAAATCAATAACCTTACTTTCGCCATAATCTTTGAATATATTATCATTTGCAGCAAAAGGGAGTCTATAAAAAGGTGTACCAGTCTGTGCTGTGAAATGTTCAGTATTATGTAGAACTGTGAAACCAACATCGAACTTACTTGCTTTCACAAAATCAAACTTCTGTTTTAGCTTCTTGTATTCTTTGTTAATAATAAAAGCTTTCTTAATGTCTGTTTCATTAAGTCTAAGGTCAGCCTGATGGATATTGAAGTTTGTTGGATGCTTGTCGTCTTCCCACCCAAATCCAGTTAGTATAAGATCCGGCTTGAGATTACCTGTTTGCTCTTCATAGATTTTTAAAACTTTAAATATATCATGTTGTGGGTTGTAGTGTGGAAGGCCCGGACCATATTGAAATACATCACAAGCTTCCTTAAGAGCAATACGGAACTGCTGGTAATATATGCCTTTCCCTGCGGGGTCTAGTAATAAAACCTTCATAGTAACCCACTCTCAATAACATGCTGCCTTATTGTTGTATTTTTAATTTCTCCATGATCAAGCATCTTTCTAAGTAAAGAACTATTTTTGCTGCATTGTTCTGTCGAGGACCAGTTTTCAAATAAAACTTTTTTAGGATAACCGTCATAGCCAAAATGTGTATAGCCTATAAACAATGTATCGTCTCTTTCTAGTATTGAAGAATACATATCGGCCAAATAATGTAATCTCCATCTCTTAAAAAATACCATATTATCTTTAATATAAAAAAGCTCGCTGCTGCTTCGGGGAACCAGATTGTTTTGTGTGCCCTCTCTCTGGTCCGGGCCGTCTAGTAATGCAAAATCAGACCAAGTACAGCTTATTTTTTCCTTTACAAGATCTTTGATGTAATATTTAGAGTGAGGATCTGAGCCAAGCCAATCTAGCCGCTCTTTTTTGCACTGTCCTTCAGGATGAAGACGCCGCGTTCCGCCGTGCTCAATATATGTAAAAGGATACTCGTCAAATATCTCTTTGTATATTTCTAAACCTTTTTCAAAGTCTTCTCTCCTGTTAGAGATTTGAGAATATCCGTGAAAAGCTATCTCATGACCCCTATCTCTCTGCTCTAACATAAGGTCACGGTATTCAGGATTATCTAAGCAGTCCGTCTCACCACGATAGCAGTGCTTAGAAAGCAAGCTGCTGTCTTCTTCCATTGTGCAGAAAACAGCAGTTGTCACTAGGATATTGTTTTGATTTAAAAATTTAAAAACAGTCTTCATTCTTTCTAGAGTTCCGTGATCCGGATCATTTGTGATGATTACCTTTTTCATAATCCTAACTCTCTAGATATTACTTTTGCTATTCTAGTGCTACTCTTGCCATCCCATAGCTCTATGCCGTCACTTTGGTTGAGCATATCTATCTTTTCTAAGTAAGAAGGTATTTTATCATACCTAGTTCCAACCAAAATGTTTGTCCCATGTGTGATGGTCACTGGGCGTTCTGTGTTGTCTCTTATCGTCAAGCACGGCACTTGGAAAAAAGATGACTCTTCTTGAATGCCGCCAGAATCAGTTAATAGAACTTTTGCGTTCTTTTGAAGGCACATAAAATCTATATATCCCTGTGGCTCAATAATTTTCATGCCCTCTAGGCTATTATAGGCGTCATATAAATTGTACTTTATTAAGCTTGCTCTTGTCCTTGGGTGTATAGGAAACACGCATTGCACTTGGCGTGCTACTGCCTTTAGTGACTTGAACATTTGTATTAATGTATCTTTACTATCAACATTTGAGGGACGATGAAAAGTAATCAAAGCATACTCTTTCTTGGCCAAGCAATATTTACCTAGTACGGTAGATTGGTCAAACTTCTTTTCAAACTCTACTAGAGAATCAATCATTGTATTACCAACAAAATGGCACTTTTTAGAATCAATACCTTGATTATTTAAGTTATGTAGCCCATTTCTCGAAGTCACAAACAAAATATCAGAGATTGAATCTGTTATGATTCTATTTATCTCTTCCGGCATCGTATTGTCAAAACTGCGTAGGCCAGATTCGACATGAGCAACTTTAATTTGCTGTTTTTTAGCTACCAATGCTGCTGCCACACAGCTATTAATGTCCCCATATACTATAACTAAATCGGGCTTCTGTTCTTCAAACAACTGTTCGCATTTTATCATAACATTTGATGTTTGCGTTGCATGAGTGCCAGAGCCTACTCCTAGATTGAAGTCTGGTTTTGGTAAGTCCAAATCATCAAAAAACTGCTGAGACATGTTCTTATCATAGTGCTGCCCTGTGTGGACTACTAGATTGATAACGCTATGCTTGTTTAGTTCTTTTATCAATGGCGCTGCCTTAACAAAGTTGGGACGAGCGCCGACAATGTGAATAATCTTTTTCATATTAAATATTCTTCTTTAACCAGTTAACTGTTTTTTGTAATCCATCAATGAAGCTTACTTCGGGTTTGTACTTAAACATCTCTTTGGACAGTCCAATATCTGAGAGTCTATGGCCAACTTTATCCCACTTTCTTCTGGACTTGTAAACTATTTCAGATTTACTGTCTGTAAGTTCAATAATCTTTTTAGCTAAATAATCTATTTCTGTGGGTTTGCCTGTTCCACCATTGAAAACCGACCCGTCACTCAAGTCGTGAACACACATCTTGATCATAAGATCAGATGTATCATCAACATAGGTAAAATCTCTTGTCTCTTTTCCTGTCCCTGTTATAGTTATTGGCTCACCTCTCAACGCCAACTTAATAAAGTTAGGAATCACATTTCGATAATGCCCCGGAAGCTCATAAGGGCCAAAAGTATTAAAAATTCTAATGCTTAAGCATGGTAAGTTAAACATGTCAGAAAAATATTTAACATACATTTCTGCACATAGTTTATTTATTGCGTAAGGTGTTTCCGTTGGATATAAATAAGAATCTTCCTTCATCTGCGGATTATGCCCATAAACGCAACTAGATGAAGCGTATATAAGCTTTTTAATATCAAGAGCTTTGCTAATATTCAGTGTGTTAATAGTGCCGATAATGTTAGTTTCTGTATCTGATACAGGATATTCAACACTGTTTTGATTAGCAAAATGGGCTGCTAAATGAAAAATATAATCTACCTTTTTTGGAAAAGATTCTTTATATTTTTCGTAGTTTGATATATCACAATGAATAAACTGAATTCTATCGTCAGAAGGTATGAACTTTTTATTTCCCGAAGAAAGGTTATCAATGATAAATATCTTTTCTGGATTAAGCTCAAGGAGCCTGTGAGTCAGATTGATACCAATAAACCCCGCTCCACCTGTGATACATATTATGGAGCCTTCAATCCCTGTCATCGTGGCGTCTCCTACAAGCACACAAAAGCATAGAATCATGCATTCTGTAGTCTATCATTACGCTATCAATTATATCTAAATTAAAAGATTTTCGCAACTTATATTTTATTTGACTTGGGTTCTGCCAGTTTTCAATCATACTAAACTTTAAATCTATATCAAATAAAAGGATACCACCTTTTTTAACCAAGCTAACTGCATTGTGTAACGACCTAGTAAGGTGTCCGTCCTGTCGAACTTTTCCAGCATGGCATGGATTATAGATTAAATTCAAAACATTTCCAAGCATAATAACAGTGTCATATTCTCTGTTTAAGTCTGGTTCGTATATGTCTAGTTTAAAAGTTTTTAAGAAGTTACTTTCTTGTTCTTTGACGTAATGTTGGCATCGAGCGACGCTTTCATTTGTATAGTCGGTTAGGTGTAACGTCGCTGGTTTTTTGTCTAAGCAATCAAGAATCATCCACCCGATTCGCCCATCAAGAGACCCAACATCAAGTGTATCTTTATTATCATCAACATATCTATCCAAAAAGATAAACTGCTTTGATATAAGATCATCAAATCTTGGCTCTCTATACTTATCAATAACTGTGCGAACTTTGCTAATGTCATACCTATCGCTCATCTACACTCCAGTGATTGCGTAAGCACATTCAAATATTGCTCTGCTACATATTGCATGTTTATATTTGTATCTATATCGTTCTTTTTCTTAACAGAAAAATCTAACTTTGGAGGATTGTATAAGTCAAGTGGCTTAAAATCCCATTCCTCTTCGGGAATTACAATTGCATCAGGTCCGGCAATCTCCCGAGTCCCCCCAGAATCCGTGCATATAATCTGACTGCCACATGCCCTAGCATCTACGACAACATTAGGACAATTATCAAGTTTAGCTAAATGAATAAAATATCTTGATCTCTTGTAGAGAGAAACAAGTGCATTATGCGGCAAGTTACCCGTATAAAAAATTCTATCATGCTCAACCTTCTCGGGTGCATTACCTGCTACCACCAAGCAGTCTTTTTCTGATGAGTGCTCTAAGAAGTATCGCACATTCTCTGCGAGCCTCTTATGAGGACGCCAGTGAGAAGCGCAAGACCAAACATTCTCATATTTATCTAATGTCTTGTTTTTTATAGGAGATATTGTTTCGATTTTGTCGAAATCTGCTCCGTTATGTATGACCACCGTGTTGTTGTGATCACCGAACCATGTAGTAACAAGCTGTTTTGCGAACTCGGACTGAAATATGACTGCATTGGCAAGATTATATGTTCTTTGTATATTAGAGTTTTTTTGCACATAATCCTGTTTAACATCGAAGTAGATGCCATCTAACCTCTGAACTAGAGGCTTAACAATATTACTCTGTCGAGACTCTATGAAACATAAGCTTACATCAGAATGTTCAGCCCCAGTGATCATAATATCTTCATTACAAATATACTTCACTAGTTTTTGCCCAAAAGAGTTAGGGCCGGTCTGGCTATTAAGATTTACGTTTTCTAAATATATGTTCAAAATAACCTCTTATATGGTGTTTTTTGTCGAATCTCATTGGCTGTTCTTACTTGTTCTTCTGCCTTAAGCTTGTCCACATTTAATGGATTTTCTTTGTTGTAAACATGTAAGATTTTATTCAAATAGTGACACTTTTCGCCTGACATCTCTAAAAGAGGCAGCATAATCGCTTGATCATAAGCCATTTTGTAGAAGTTTCCTTCGGCATCTTTTAAATCTTTTGTGTCAATATTGTCCCATACGTGCTTTCTGAATGTTCTAAGATGTGATGCTCTCCACTGGTCCTGTCGATACAGATTGTTACTAACTATATCTTCTGGGTATGCAGAGGGCTCTGGTCCTACTACTCCGTGTGGATACATCACATAGCTTCCATATGTCATCCAACATTCTTTATTTTGGTAATAAGTGTTTAGATAACCCAAAACATTTTTCGATGATAGCCAGTCGTCTCCGTCCAGAAGTATTATAACATCTTTCTCTCTCGCACCACAAGACTTTATTGCCTCATGAATATTCTTGAGTGCAAAATGCTTACTTTTGTTTTTGACGATCTTAAATCTCTCGTCTTTCCCTATTGCCTCCAGAGCAACATTATATGAGTTGTCCGTGGATATATCATCAATTAAGATGCATTCAAAGTCTTGATGGCTTTGCTGTTTTATACTATCAATGCATCTCTTAATGTATCTTTCAGCGTTATAAAATGGACTAATTATATAATATTTTATATCTAGCTTACCATTCTCAGTAGGCAAAAAATCTATCTCTTGCTCTACTTTTGACCAAAACTCTGTTGTCCTATCTCTCATATAATCCATACATGTTTCGCGTGTTTTAAACCATTCTTCATTTTTATGCTGGACATTATTGTTCAATACAAGCTCGCAGCCTAACAACTTGGCTTCTATTACAAGTCTAGGGCAGGTGTCTCCGGCTTTGGGTAAAAATATCAAACCTTTTGATTCAGCCATTTTTCTCAATAGGTCTTTATACTCTAATCCCCACACTAGTTCATATTTTAAATTTCTTTCTTCAGCATATTGAACAGCATCTTCAACACCTTTAATCCAAGACTTTGAATTTAAGATTAGCCACGTATCTTTCTTTCTTTCAGTAACTAAACTATCTATAAACTCTAATGTCTCTTTGCAAAAAACAGAACTTAAGACCTCGCCTTTTAAAAAAGGAAACTTTTTTTGATAAGCTTTTTTCTGTTCTTCAGACATCCACCAGTTTATTTTAGCCTTGGCCAAAAATGCTGCGGTCAGCTTTCCATGATTAGTTTTATGACAATCGCAGGCTTGATCTTTTAAAAATGCATGTTTTTCAGGAGATCTGTATTCGCAAAACTTATAGTCATATTCTAAAACTGAGTATGATAGGTTTTTGATTGCATATAGCTTACATGAATCATCTAAGCTATGAAAGTTGCCGAATACCCAAAATTTGTCTTTGTTGGCTTTCATTAGGCTTACGTCTACGTGAGAAGATAATACTTTAGCACTTGGAAGCAAACAAGCTTCAATGATTGCTTCTGTCGTAAGTTCTGCTCCACCTACATAATGTTCCTTAAATGCATCTGCTACAAATATAATCATTCTTAACCCAACAAGTCATCAAACAAAGCATTTATCTCTTCATCCATCTCTTGTTGCTCCTTTTTGAAAAACCCAAACACACAGTCAACAAACTTTTTATTGATTTCCTCTTTCGCAAAGGTCTTTTCAATGTATTCTACATGCTTTTGTGATCTCTCCAGCCACTTTTTACTTTTTCTAACCTGCCTCAAGCGTTGTTTAAATGATCCTTCTTGCGGATAGCACCACATTGATTCAGGAATTAAAGTATTTGGAACAACAGCATTTTTGGAGATTGGTTGAATTTCATACTTAACTGGCATGAAACCGGGCTTTTTCTTGTCGTTTACCAAGAAATCCAAATGGCCAGACCAATCTGGTGCAATAACTGGTTTGCCGTGGAGGGCAAACTCGAACAATGGAAGCCCAAAGCCTTCGCCATGGGTTGTAGTAATCATACAATCTGTTTTAGTATACAGTGATTGCATCTCTGCTTCTGTTAAATCACCATGAAGGAGATATATTTTACATTGTCTTTCTTCCTGATCAAGCTGTACTGAGTTAATCAGATTATTTAAACGTGTCTTAGTAAACTCTCGATCCATGATGTTATTTCGACGGAAACTTGTTTTAAGTACCAAGCCAACAGGCTGATCCCAGCATTCTTCAAGCCACCATTTGATCATATTTTCCATGTTCTTTCGGGGACCCCACTGACCTACTGCAAGGTAGTTAAAATCAGTGCTCAGTTCTATTTCAAAGTTTTCATCCATTTTAATATTGCGAACTGGGTATCCTACAACCTCAACAGGAGTCTCAAGCTTAAGTGTGGCAGGATTACCGTTTTGGTCTTGGCCCTGCCAAGTCGTGTTCTCAAAAGACCATTTTGCATGATTTGAAATAGTAATAATTTTATCCATCAAATTTGATCTCTGGATCCAGTCTGGGGACATTTTTGTAGACTCGATTCCAGCAGTTACACCAATGTTAATCGGTGCTAACTTTTCAAACTCACCGGGGATTGTTACCTGCAATGAAACGTCAAATGGCAACTTGTTCTGCAAATAGCCTTGAGTTTTTAGAATCAGAGAATCCATCCACTGTCGAAACTCTGAAGCCTCGGAGATCCATCCAGTATGTCCCCAGCTAACCGGAATGATATAAATATCAAAAAGGTCCTCCCGCGAACGGAGAGCGCGAAGCACCATCCGAGCATGTTCGCCATAACCTGATTGTGAAAGGCAAGGGCCTCTTACTAATACCTTCTTTCTCATAGTACCTCCACTAACTGCCATGGCTTGTAATCTTTCCGGTCTTCCCAAGAGCCATAACGCTCATGAATAGAATCCATTAGTTCAACCCACTTATTGCAAAATTCTTCAAAGTTATAGTTCTTGTCAATGTGGCCACGACCCTTGAGGCCAAGCTCTCTTCTTTCCTCTTTTGAGAGAGCGTACATGCGGTCTAGAGCATCGTGGAAATCTTTCTTCGACACACGGTCCTCATAAATATAAGGAACCTGCTGTGAGCCTATTACAGCCTTCGAGGCGGGCTCAATACCAATGCCGAACCACTCCTCTCCGTCAGTTACTTGCTCCTGTAGTCCACCAGTCATATTTACGATAATTGGTGTTCCGCAAGAAAGCGACTCTAGAGTTGCAAGACCAAAGCCTTCTGCGTCTGAAATGTTGATTGTGCAGTCAGCAATGTTATACATAGCAGCTAGTTGGCCCGGATCGACCTTGTTACGAGAAATCAGAATTCTTCCGTCAGTAGCCTTGACTTCTTCAATAATTGCCTCTAGATCTTGTCCATTTGGGTCTTTCGGGTCTGTATGCATAATAAGCTTAACTTTATCAGGTCCGATCTTTTCTGCCCATTCACTAAACCACCAGATTAGTGACCCGGACATCTTTCGACGTGCATTTCTGTTGTTCCAAAAACAAATAAACTTATCCTCTGAGTCCGGACCCATCTGCTGCTTACGCATATTCGTGCGCTGCTCTTCAGTAAGGGGCTTGAAAATGTTCAGATCAACAGCATGTGGAACATAATGGCACTCTACATCCGGGGCTACCCCCCTTACAATATCATCTGTGACTTTTGAAATAGTTGCAACAACATCGGTAGAATCATAGAAAGGCTTATTGAATTTTGGAAGAGGGAAGTTATCCCAAACGTGATAATAAACCATCGGAATATGGACGCGAATCTCGTTTTCCATATCCCAAAGCCACTGATAAAAGCGAGGATCTGTCATAAACCAAAGCATATCTGGCTTCTGCTGAATCAGTAGAGAGCGAACCATCTCTTGAGTTCCGTAACCCTTAACAGGAAAAACTACTAGATCATCTCCCCACTGCTCTGTCTTTTGTGGTGTGTAGTCTCTATGCTCAACAGCGCCGCCAAAACAAACAAACTGGTAGCGGCCAGTCTTGAGCAAAGACTCAATAACATATCTAGTTTGTGTTCCGACTCCAGATGGAGCAAATGGGTGATCAGAGATTACAAAAACCTTGATCTTCTTCTCTTCAGTCATTTAAACCTCATTTACAATGTTCTGTTCTGTAAAATGGACACCATTTACAGGACAAACGATTTTTAATGTATCTTTGTCTCTTGATATTTATAACAGCATTCTTGAGATAGGTCAAAGCATTATCAACCTTTTTCTTACCGCTTGTTATTCTGAAAATCTCGACTCGATTTCTCTTTGCCGTTCTTTTGAGAAGTCCAAAGTGAGTTTCAATGTTTTCTGATGGGACGTTATGCTTTTTGGCCCAAAACCACTTGTAGAATACTAGTTGGTATCCGAGGATCTTGTCTGCTTTCTTCTTAGCGTCCCAACCCCAAGAACAAGACTTCCAGTCAATAATGTGATA